>Ga0116171_10000145_pt1 | contig 72927 bp, 71 predicted proteins | sample AD_JPNHW2_MetaG_FD_89798 | JGI IMG/M metagenome (GOLD analysis project Ga0116171, IMG submission 89798) | Active sludge microbial communities of municipal wastewater-treating anaerobic digesters from Japan - AD_JPNHW2_MetaG | ecosystem: Engineered > Bioreactor > Anaerobic > Digestate | place...
ATACATCTTTTTTATTAGCAAGATTTTTATACATTAACGCAAACGCCGCTTTTTACGCGCACTTGCACTTACTAATAGCTTTTTTTACACCCTCATTTATCCAAACTTCGATACAATCAACCGCTTCATCGAACACTTTTTCCAGGAGTTCCGATTCTTCCCTTAGAAATGGCGCAAGAACAAAAACCGATCTGTCCTGCGGCATCTTTTCAGACCCGATCCCTATCCTCAGTCTGGCGAACTCCGGACCGATATGCTCGATTATGGATTTAAGCCCGTTATGCCCGCCCGCCGAACCATTCTCCCTCATTCGTATCGTTCCTATAGGCAGTGCAAAATCATCGCTTATTACCAGCATATCCTCTAGCCCTTCCGCTTTGGCGTTAAAAACCGCTTTAACCGCCTCGCCTGAAAGGTTCATAAATGTTTGCGGTTCAAAGAGCATGATTTCATGATCCGCAACTTTTCCTATCCCATACAGACCTTGAAATCCGTTATTCTTTATTTTATATCCGTACTTCACGGCAAACTCTTCAACAACCATAAATCCCACATTGTGCCGTGTATTCCTGTACTGTAGTCCCGGATTGCCAAGGCCTATGATTATCTTCATTATTTCTTGGCTTGCGGGGCCGGACCTTCCGCTTTCTTTTCTCCGGCGGCAGGAGCGGCGGCTTCGCCTTCGGCTCCTTCTTCTTCCTTCTTACCTTTCTTTATCAGTTCCGGCTCGGTCTCCGCGGTCAAAGCTTCCTCTTTCGGTTTTTCTTCTTCCATATGCGGAACAACTACACCTATTACAACCTGATCCGAATCGCCTATTATGTGTATCTTTGAAGTCTCTGCCACATCTTTTATATGTATGGCATCGCCTATCTTAAGTTTTTCAACCGCCAGATCAATGTGCTCCGGGATCTCCGTCGGCAAACATTCTATTTCCAATTCCCACAGAACCTGGTTAAGAACTCCGCCTTCTTTTACACCTTCCGGTTCGCCTTTGGCCCTTACCGGAACCTTAACTCTTATCTTCTCGGTCAGAGATATTTCGTGAAAATCGACATGTACGAACTTATCGTTCATCGGATCTGTCTGGACTTCTTTCACGATAACCGTCTTTTTTGACCCGGTGATATCCAACGTGATAATAGCGTTCTCTCCGGCCGCCGTATGAAGCGCCTTCCACAGTTCTTTCCCGTCGACAAATATCGTCATTCCGTGATCTCCACCTTTGTAAACAACTCCCGGTATCGATCCGTCTTTCCGAAGACGTTTGCAGATCCCTTTACCTAATACTTCTCTCGCAGTAGCTTTCATTATTATTTTTTCCATTTACCTCACCTCTTGGTCCTTCACCCTTTTATTTTTCCCATTCCATTTTTATTCAAACAATGCACTCACAGTTTCCTCTGCATGGATCCTCTTTATGGCCTCAGCTAGAAGCGGCGCTATCGATAACTGTTTAATGTTAGCATCCTCCCTGGCAGTTTCCTTGTCTCCCATTGGAATAGTGTCCGTGACAACAAGTTCACGAATGCATGAATTCTTTAATCTTTCGAACGCCGGCCCGCAAAGCACAGGATGCGTTATCGCGGCGTAAATATCTTTTACACCGTCATTTTTAAGCGCCCCGGCGGCTTCGACAAGACTGCCTGCCGTCGCTACGATATCATCGACGATTATGACATTTTTCCCTTTCACATCGCCCATGATATGCATAGCTTCGGTCTGCGAATCGCTTATTCTTCTTTTATCCACGATCGCGAGCGTCGCGTTGAATCTTTTAGCATATGCCCGTGCCATTTTTGTTCCTCCTACATCCGGAGAAACTATAACGATATCTTTTATGTTCTTTTCTTTAAAATATTGCACAAAAGTATTCACCGCCAGAAGATGATCCAACGGTATATCGAAAAATCCCTGAAGTTGCGGAGCATGTAGATCTATCGTAAGTACACGCTGCGCACCGGCCCTCGTTATCAGATTAGCGACCAGTTTCGCGGTTATCGGAACCCTGGGCTGATCTTTTCTGTCCTGCCGAGCATACCCAAAATACGGCAATACCGCGGTTATCCTGCGCGTCGAGGCTCTTTTAAGAGCGTCTATCATTATCAAAAGCTCCATGAGATTATCGTTGGCCGGATTACATGTCGGCTGTACGACGAATACGTCTTTACCTCGAACATTCTGTGCAATCTTAACCCGGGTTTCCCCGTCGGTAAATTTACTGATCTCACATTCGCCTACAGAAACGTACAAGTTCCTGCAAATCTCCTGTGTAAGTTTAGGATGTGCATTCCCGCCAAAGATCACCAGATTATCCATTTTTTACCTTCCCTTTAGCCTTTATATTTTTTCTGAACGTTCGCGCGGGAACACCAACTACCGTTTCCCCGTTTTTCACGTTCTTGTTTTTAGTAACTACACTACCTGCTCCTACAACCGCCTTTTCCCCTATTGTAACCGGCGCGATAAGCGTCGCCCCTACTCCTACAAACGCCCCGTCTTTTATGACCGTTCTGTTCTTGTTTTTTCCGTCATAATTGGCCGTAATTGTTCCCGCGCCAATATTAACTCCTTTACCCACGACAGAATCTCCAAGATACGTATGATGCTTTACCTTTGTACCTTCACCGACCTCCGTCCTGCATATCTCAACAAAATTCCCTATTTCAGCACCTTTGCAAATTCGACTGCCTGGTCTGATACGGGCAAACGGTCCGATCCTGCACTCATCTTCTATTACAACATCTTCTTCGATCACTGTAAAAGGATATATTATCGTGTCTTTCCCGATAACGGCGGTTTCATCCACATAGACCGCGTCAGGATCAACGACAGTCACGCCACTTTCCATCAACTTCTCTATTTTCGCCTTATTCAGTATTTTATTCACGACCGCCAGGTCTTTCCGGCAATTCACGCCGGTGGCTTCTTCTTCGCGGCATTTCCATGCCGCGACCGTCTCCCTATCTTTAACAAGTATGTCTATAATATCTGTCAGATAAAATTCTTTTTTGATGTTATTTTGCTGTATCCGCCCTATGTTCCTAACGGCTTTCTCCGCATCAAAACAATATGTTCCTACATTTATCTCTTTTATCCGTTTTTCATCTCCGGATGCATCTTTTTCTTCTACAATCCTCGTCACTTTACCGGATCCGTCACGAACTATCCTTCCGTATCCGAAAGGATCATTAACATCACACGTCAGGACAACGCATGCGGCATTTGCCTGTTCTTTCTGTTGCCGAAGATTTTCGAATATCTCCGGCGTCATAAGCGGCGCATCACCGCAGGTGACCAAAAGATCCCCTTTAAAATTTTTTATCCCGGCCAGAGCACATTTAAGAGCGTCTCCGCTGCCTAAAAGTTCTTTTTGCCGGACAAAGACCGCTTTGTTTTTAAATTCTTTTTCGATCATCTCGGCTTTATATCCGACCACGATAACAATATCTTTTATACCCGTTTTTTTCAAAGAACTTATTATTCTTCCCAGTATCGTCTCCGACCCAACGCGATGCAAGACTTTCGGCTTTTCTGTCTTCATACGCGTACCAAATCCAGCCGCAAGAACAACCGCTTTTATATCTTTCATACATTTCCTGTATAGTTTTTCTATTCTTAAAACCGTATTATATTCTGAGACTGCTCTGTTTAGTCGCATCTTCAAGACCAATTTCTCCTTCGGCGAAATTGGCTGGCGGGCAAGGGTTCGAACCTTGACGAGGAGATCCAAATTCTCCTGTGCTACCATTACACTACCCGCCACCGTGCCTGCAAAAACAACCAGAGCCTGCCGGTAATGGGCATGACAACCACTGCCGCGCTGTTTTACAGATCGGCCCCTTCATATATCCGTCATTCACATCAAAGAACAGTTAAAGTTCTATATCTTCGGTTCCGCCTATAGCCGCCGGAATATCCGGCATCGTACTAACCGGGCGGGATACCGGTTTCTCATTCGTCATTTGTTTAGAAGCTTCGTCAAAATCATCCTCGGTAGCAGGTCTGTACGCTTCCCCTTCTACGTCTTTTCTGTCCATCTCTTTCTTAAACGCGTTCAGGATCGCTTCCTGTATATATACCCTGCATTCCTGTCTAATCGGATGCGCAATATCCATATGGTCGTTCTGCCGTCTATCATCCGGACCTACTTCCGGCCTTCTTAAATGCGATCCGCAATCGTTGCAAAATTTACTCCCTCGCGCGTTCTTAAAATTACATTTGGGACAAGAGTCCATGACCTTTCGTGAGGGCATCGCGACGAAAAGGCTGTTGTTACCCTGGATGATCTTCACATTCCGGACAACAAACCAATCGTCAAACGTCATTGTAGCATATGCCTTAAGTCTGCCGTCCTTGCTTTTCGTGGGAAAAATCCTTACCTCAGTAATTTTCATTTCTGCCCCCTTATCATCTTTTGATACACCGTGTTCACGTTTCTTTATATTGCTATAAAGTATGGGCGACAAAAACCGCCCATCCTTTTTTAGAAGAAAACTTCGCGGCAAGCTCTTTCGCCGCTTTTTTAGCACCTTCTTCATCAAAAACGCCAAACACAGTAGGCCCGCTGCCGGATAACAAAACACCGCCGGCACCAAGATTACTGATCTCGGAAAATACCTCACCGATAATAGGAAATTCTCGTAAAGTTATATCCTGCAAATCATTACGAAGATTTTCCGCTATCCCTCTTATCTTCCCTTCCTTTAAAAAAGAGGTGAACATTCTATCAGTGTCACCCTTTTTTGTCAAGCATTGAGGCGTTACCTTAGCATATACCTCTTTGGTCGACACTCCAACGGGGGGGGTAACCACAACATGCCACATTTTTATATGGCTTTCAATAGTTTCCAATATATCCCCTCGCCCCCGTCCGATTGCAAAAGAAGCGTTCATGATAAAAAATGGGACATCCGCGCCCAATTTACGTCCAATGTCACACAGTGTCCCTGTGGATAACTTCTTTCCCGTCAAATCATTCATAGCCATAAGCAAAGTCGCAGCATCGCTGGACCCTCCACCCATACCAGCGCTTACAGGTATTTTTTTATCAAGCTTAATTTTAAAATTGAAAGGACGTACGGTGACTTCGTTAAATAACGTTACCGCTCTTCCCATAATACTGTCTTTATCGGTAGGTATTCTGCAATCGTTACAGGTAATTACTGTTTTTGTTTTGGAAAGCTCAACATGCAGAGTATCGACTAAAGAAATACGCTCAAAAAGAGTTTCTATCTCGTGATATCCATCGTCACGTTTGTAAAGTATGTTAAGGTATAGATTAACCTTCGCCGGAGCGGTAAATTCCATGCTGTTCCCGCCTCTTCCCAAAGCTGTTTTCGTATTAATATTGTTTCCTTAATATAGCGTATGCCTTAAATTCCTCTGTTTCAGGACCAGCGACAACCGTTATTGGCCTTTCTTCCATTTCACCAGCTCTTCAGCCTGTCTTACTATATGCGCCTCGGTAATACCAAAATATTCGTACAGATCCGTCGGATCTCCGCTTACTCCGAACCGGTCGCGTATCCCAACGAATTTCATTTTAACAGGATATCTTTCGGCTAAAAATTCTGCAACAACGCTTCCTAATCCTCCGGCAAGCGTGTGCTCCTCTGCAGTAAGAATAGCTCCGGTCCTCTTGGCAGCTTCTAAAATAGTTTCCCCATCCAATGGCTTGGGCGTATGAAGATTGATGACCCCGGCTGAAATATTTTTCGTTTTCAACATCTCGGCCGCCTTTACTGCCCTTGATACCATATGTCCGCAAGCGATTATGGTCAGATCCGTTCCTTCAGAAATGATCCTCGCCTTTCCTATCTTGAATTCCCCTTTTTGTTCTACTGGCAAAACCGCCTCTCTGCCCAATCTCAAATAGACGGGACCTCTTATCGCCGCCGCTTGTATTGTTGCCTGGTAAGCCTCTTCCGCGTCTGCCGGCACAACGACCGTCATATTAGGAAGAACTCGCATAAGAGAGATCTCTTCCAATGCCTGATGAGTTGCACCATCTCCACCGACGGATATTCCTCCGTGCGTACCTACTATGTTGACATTGAGATTCATATATGCGATCGATACCTTGATCTGATCCCAGGCTCTCCCTGAAGCAAAAGCCCCGAATGTACACGCAAAAGGGATCTTGCCCGAAAGCGCAAATCCCGCGGCGGCACCAAACATGTCCTGTTCGGCCACTCCGTGGCTTATAAACCGTTCTGGGAATTTATCCTTGAACCAATTTGCCCTTACCGATTCCGTAAGATCCGCAGAAAGCACAACCACGTTTTTATTAGTTTCGCCAAGAGTAACAAGACCTTTGCCGAAACCGTCCCTTGTCGCTGCTTTTTTCTTTACTTCCTCCGCCATCTATCTCTCCTTCTTGGATCCGTCCGACCGGCGCCCCGGTCTTACCAGATCACTCTTAAAAATAATTTGCCGGCGCTTCGACTATCTGTTCTATTTTCATTTTTCGTTTATCAAAATTATACACTTTTTCTTTCTCCACCCTCATTCGTACGCTGGCAAGCTGATCGTCCAGTTCCAGATAATTAAAATCCTGGAACTTATATCCGGACAAAACCTCATTTGCGATTTCTACTATCTCTGTCGCTTTTCGCTTGCGCATGTCTTTCAAAGAAGCGTTTTTGCTGTCTTCGATATTGAACTGGACAAGAAAATATTTTTTTTCTTTTCCACTCACATAATACCCTTCCGAGAATTTATAGACAAACATGGCTGAAAGATCTTTTCCTTCCCTGAAATCGAGTTTTATACGATTGGCTATTTCAGCCGCGAGAAACTCACCAAGTGTTATATCCTTCAAATAAAAATGATCTCTCCAATAACCGATATCACTGAGTTTTGTCGGAGAGCTCCGAAAAAACTCGTCAAGAACGGTCTCTCTTGCTTTTTCCTCAAGCCCGAGTTTATCGAATATCTTTTCTACCGTACGTTCTTTTTTGGCCTGCGGCGTTAGATTAACACTGAACAACGTCCTTTTAAAGGATTCATCGCGCGATATGCTCTGATACATCCCGAGCTTCACATCATCAACGTACTTTATGATAATGACTTGTATTTCCGGCAGTTTTTCATCCTGCGTTATGACACAATAGAACTTTATATCCGCGTCCGTGCTCAAAACAACACGGGACGCGACAAGAATAAGATTGCTTATTTTATCCCACGAATCCTTGCTAATCCCGAAATTCTCGTCCATAAGACCCTGCATCGGGTAATAAATACCCAATGTCGAGCCTTCGACAGAAACGTCCACGTTCATACTATACTCAATACGAAAAACTTCCTTTATCATTTCCGGGAGTTTTTCTTTCGGATACGTCGGGACACACGACGAAGTAAAAAACATGATCCCGGCGCAAATTGCATAAGCCATTCCGTTCTTAACAATTTTAACGACCGAAGCGCCTCTCATGCGCCCCCTTTAGATACATATGGAGCGCCTTCTTTGTATCCGTATTCCTCGAATATGGCGATGATCTCGTCGTACTCGAGTTCTTCGCGAGTTAAAAGTTCCTTTGTGAATCTATCAAGCACGTTCTCGTTTTCTTTAAGCGTCCTTGCGGCTTCCTCGGTACATTTCTTTATTATTGCGTTAGTATCCTTATTCAAAGAATGTTTCACTTCCTCGGAAAGTTCTTCATTAGGAACCGCGGTATAATCCCCGACGTACTCCGATTCGCCCATTCCCAACACCCATACCATAGAATGCGCGATCCTCATCGCAGCCCTGAAATCGGCCGATACGCCCGTTGTCGTGGTCCCATATTTTACTTTTTCAGCCGCGTATCCTCCGAGAGCGACCATGATCTCGGCCATTAATTGTTCCTTACTTCTGCTGTGCAGTTCTTCTTTCTCCGGCGACCATACGACGCCAAGCGATCCGCGACGCGGAATGATGCTAGCCTTGAATACCGTCTTTGAAGGCGCTTTCAAATATGTTACTATCAAATGTCCTGACTCATGGCAGGCTGTCATCTCTTTTTCTTTCGGAGTGACGGTGAGCCTATACTTTATCCCCAGATCCACGCGTTCAAAAGCCTCACTTATCTCTTTCAGCCCTATTTCCGATTTTTTTCTTCTTGTGGCGATAAGCGCTGATTCTTTGACTATGTTAGCGATATCCGCCGGACTTTTGCCTACGGCCCTTCGCGCCAGACGCCCCATGTCTATAGCCGCATCTGCTTTTACTTTGCTAAGATAGAATTTGAAAAGATCCTGACGATCCTCCTGCGAAGGAAGCGTCACGATAAGTTTTCTGTCGAATCTTCCCGGCCTGAGAAGCGCCGCGTCAAGATGTTCCTCGCTGGCGTTCGTGGCCCCTATAACCACTATATTGGAGTCTCTTCCTTTTAACCCATCCATCTCCGCAAGAACCTGGTTAAGCGTACTGTTCGTTTCCTGTCCTCCCATAAAACTGAAAGTCCTGCTCCGCCCGATCGCATCGATCTCGTCTATAAAAATTATGCATCCGCCGTATCCATAAGCTAACGTACGCGCTTTTTCAAAAAGTTTTCTTACACGCGACGCGCCTACGCCTACGAATACCTCCACAAATTCACTTCCTGACATAGAAATAAACGGCATCCCAGCTTCCGTAGCGACAGATTTAGCTAGGTATGTCTTCCCGCATCCCGGAGGCCCCAGCATGAGCAACCCCTTTACAACACTCCCTCCCATTTTTTCAACATAAGCGCGGTCTTTTATCAGTTGCACCACTTCCCACGCTTCCTGTTTGGCGTCATGCATACCAACGACGTCATTCCAGCTGATATTCACGTCTTTCCCTTTTATCGGAGCTTTATCAAGCTTCGCGAAACCGCCCTGCATGAACACAAGATACAAGAAAACAAATATTACCGCATGGATACCCGACATTAAAAATTGTACCGGCATGGTCGCAAGCGTCATTTTTCTATAGAAAGATTCCAGCGACATAAGCCCTACAACAGACAATATCAGCAGGATAACAACAATGGCCGTTATAAATATCCCCATCTTGTACTGTCTGAAGAACATTTTCATTTTTCTGCTGAACATGTTATCCGTCCTTATAGTTAATCTTTTTTCTCAGACTATTTCCAGCTCCTGTTTATCCAATTCGGCTAAAGCTTTTTCTAATTCGTCTTTTTTAGGGGCAACGCCGTGCCATTCGGCTTTATTCTCTATAAACGATACACCTTTTCCTTTTATCGTATGGGCAATGATCATTTGCGGTTTATCCTTGATTTTATCCGCTTCATCAAAAGCTCTCGCCAGAGACTCGAAATCATTCCCGTCGGCCTCGATAACATACCACCCGAATGATTCCCATTTATGTTTCAATTCACCCATATCCTTCACGTCACAACATCTTCCGTCTATCTGCAGTTTGTTGTGATCCACTATTCCGCATATCCTGTTGAGTTTGTAATGGGCCGCTGTCATTGCCGCTTCCCATACCTGTCCTTCGTTAGTTTCCCCATCCCCCATCAAACAATACACCCGTGAGTTGATCCCGTCCATTCTGTCCGCCATCGCAAAGCCACCGGCTATCGATAAACCCTGGCCGAGAGACCCGCTTGATACTTCAAGCCCGGGAAGCCCAAGCTGCGGATGCCCCTGAAGCTTGGATCCAAGTTGTCTTAAAGTAGACAATTCCTCTTTCGGGAAAAAACCTAGATCCGCCAAAACCGCGTAAAGTGCCGGAACCGCATGTCCTTTAGATAAAATAAATTTATCTCTTTCGCGACACCCAAACGTTTTGCATGTAAGATCCATTCGGGAATAATAGAGCGTGATCAGTATCTCTACTATGGATAAAGATCCTCCCGTATGCCCGCTCCCGGCTTTATGTAGCATCGTCAATATGCTTTTCCGAATCTCAATGGCCTTTTTCTTGAAAACCTTTACATCCATGTTTTTCGCCACTTTTGTACCTTTCGTATATTCTTCTTTATTTTTTCCCAGCAACTGGGATAGCCTCAAGTTCTTTTATTTTTTTTGCCACAGCCTCGTTCCCGGGCTCTATCTCCAAAGATTTCTTCCACTCACACCGGGCCTTGGCCTGATCGCCTAAAGCAAAATACACATCCCCAAGGTGCTCCCTTACCACCGCGTCATTTGACATTGTTTCTATTGCTTTTAAAATATGTTTTTCAGCCTCAGCGTACATTCCTTTTTTATAATACGCCCATCCCAAACTATCCGAATAAGCCCCATTTTCCGGATCAAGCTCAAGGGCTTTCTGTATCAGCGCAACCGCTCGCTCCAGATTCTCGTTATTCTCCACGAAAATATACCCCAAGTAGTTATACACTTCCGGAAAATCCGCTTTATTCTCTACTGCTTCCTCGAACAGCTTTACGGCCTCGTCCCGCTTTCCCATGCGGTCTTTAGCCACTCCAAGATAGAACCGATATAAATTATTTTTCGGGTCCTTTTTAAGACTCACCTCGTAATATTCCGCGCCTTCTTTATTACGTTCCTTGCTCAATTCCAAGTAGCCAAGACTCGAATATATCACCGCATCCTCAACACCCTGTTTTAATGCCTCTTTAAGTATTCCTTCTGCTTTATCGTCTTCTTTAGAAAGAAAATAAATGCTGAACGCTTTCAGATAAGGCTCGGGCATCTTGGGCTCAAGTTTTATCAGTTCCTGATAACATTCGATCGCTTTTTCTTTGTATCCCGAACGAAAATAAACATGCCCCAACCGTGCGTATACCGTCTTGTTGGACGGATCGTTCTCCAATACTTTTTCGTACTGCTTTGCCGCTTCCTGAAAATTGCCGGCTACTTCGTAAACATACCCGAGCACGGTCTGTGCTTCAGCGTAATGCCTATCGAGCGCTATTGCTTTTTTCAGATAACTCTCGGCCTCTTCCAGTTTGTTGGCTTTGCCACAAATTACGCCGAGATTAAAATACAGAAAGGCGTCATCACCGTTTATCTGCAACATCTTTTCATAAATGGCCGCGGCTTTATCGTATTGTTTCTGAAGAACCAAAAGGTCCGCCATAAAAGCCAGCGCTTTAAGATTATCCGGATCTTTTTCAAGTACTGCTTTATACTGACTCTCAGCCTGGGAATACTCCCCTTTCGACGTGTTCACAAGAGCCAGAAACAGCTTAGGTGTTTCGTCTTCCGGATCCAGAACTGCCGCCCGCTGAAAATTTTCCCGTGCCTTATCCGTTTCGCCAAGGAGCATGTAATCCGCGCCCAGCTTGGCGTAAATAGTCCCGATGTCCCCACGTTTAGCTTGCGCAGCCTGATATTCCTGAACCGCTTCCGAGGTCTGCCCCGCGTCATCGTAAAGATTTCCCATTATGCAATGGGAAAGACTTTCGGCCGTGTTTTTGAAATCCTCGTTTTCGATCCGAGACTTGTCTATAACTATGCCTGACCTTGTTGTCTCTCCGCTCCCGTTATACGGGAACAAAAACCCCAACGCCAGGCATATAAACACTCCCGTTACGATAAGACCGCGATTACAAGTTATCATTTTTTCTTGTGGCGATCTCTTCTCATCCGTTTTTTTCTTTTATGGCGTTTTACTTTCCGCAGCTTTCTTTTTCTTCCGCAAGGCATAACACCTCGCTCCTTTCCTTTGTTGGAGCTTTTCTAATCTATCACTTTATTCAAGGGATATTCAATGATTCCCTGCGCCCCGGCCTTTTTAAGCTCCGGGATTATCTTTTTTACGGTTTCCTCGTCAATTATCGTATCGATATCGACCCATTCCGGATCGTATAAAGGAGCAATGGTCGGCGTTTTCATCGCCGGTAAAACAGCTATTATTTTTTCAATGTCTTTTTTCCTGGCGTTCATCTTGAGGCCCACTTTTCCCTCTGCGTGAATAGCACCTTTAAGAAGAAGCGCCATCTTCTCTATCTTGTCCCGTTTCCATTCGTCTTTATACGCTTTTTTGTTAGCGATAAATTGAGTGGTGGATTCACATATGGTCTCCACTATCTTAAGATCGTTCTCCCTCAAGCTGGATCCCGTTTCTGTGATCTCTACTATCGCGTCTATCCCGATTTTGGGTTTTACTTCGGTCGCGCCCCAGCTGAACTCCACTTCAGCCGTCACTCCTTTATCCTTAAGATATTTTTTGGTTACATTCACAAGCTCCGTGGCTATGCGTTTTCCACCCAGATCTTTTACCCCGTTTATCTTGGAAGCGTTCGGCACAGCAAGCACCCACCTTACCGGACGCATGCTCTGCTTCGCATAGATCAGCTCAGCCACATATTCTACTTCCGAATCGTTTTCTTTTACCCAGTCGTTACCTGTAATCCCGCAGTCTATTATCCCGTCCTCTACGTACCTGGACATTTCCTGTGCCCGGAACAATATAACTTCTATCTCCTTGTCGTCGATACTGGGAAAATACGATCGTGAAGACGGAATTCTTATTTTATACCCGGCTTTTTCGAATATTCTGATGGTAGAATCCTGCAAACTCCCCTTCGGAATACCAAGTTTCAGCCTTTTTTCGCCTGTTTTTACGGTTTTTTCCATTGTAAACACTCTTTCGGTTAATTAGTCCGTGTTAATTTTATATGATTATTATATGGTAGTCAAGCGCTATGAAGGAAGGTTATACACGCTCGTTCGAGCGCCTGTATCCTCAGAAGAGCTTCCTCTATATTCGTGCCGACAGCGACCGCACCGTGTTTTTTTAAAATAACCGCGCAGGCTCCTTTTTTTATCTCTTTAGCTATCGCTTCGGCCAGATCCTGTGACCCCGGTTTTATATATTCTACGACTGGGACCGGCCCTTTTAATATACACTCAAATTCATATGAAATATCCCTAAGAACATCCGTACGCTCGGCGGCAGCAATAGTGTACGGAGAATGGGCGTGTATCACAGCGGCAATGGTTTTGTCCGCCTTATAACAGGCAAGATGAAACGGGGTTTCGGTGCTTAATATTTCTTTCCCTTTTTCTGCCTGCGAAAATAAAAGACGTGTATACGCTTTAGCCCCGTCAATGGCCATATCGGCGCCCTGCTTCTTTATTATGATATGTTTCCCGTCCCGAATACTGATATTTCCGCCGGGGCCTATAATTAAACCCAGATCATGCAGTATTTGTCCACATTTCACGAGATCTTTTATTTTTGATCCTGCCATAATATTCCTTTTCATTTACGCCGAAACCATAACCCTTGCCACTATAACACACTCTAAAAATCCCGTCAAAATTTTTGTTTCCACAATATAGCCAAAAAACACCGACTCACAGTCTTCGCTCTTGACCCTAGACCCTGGACCCTGCACCATTTTTATGATACATGACAAGGTCGTCGCCCTGCCCGTAAAAATGTGGGATCACTCCTGTTTTTTCATATCCGAGCTTCTCGTAAAAAATCCTCGCTCCTTCATAGGTATCTCTCCCTGAAGTTTCGACTCTGGCGACAAATTTTTTATTTTCCTCGGCAAAAGCTTCTTCGACGGCAGTCATCAGTCTTTTCCCAGTCCCCTTGCCGTGACAAGCCTTGTCCACTACAAGCCAGTATACATCCCAGCAAAACGCCGTAAGCGGCGTCCGTCCAAATATTGCAAACCCCGACAGCTTGCCACCAGAACGCTCTTCATAGACATGATACGTCGTATCGGACTTACCATAATCTTCCAGCACTTCTTTAAGAACATCTATTTCATCGGGCCGAAAAACCCCTGTCCCCGATGCTATCATAAGATATTCTCCAATATTCAAATCAGACCTGTTTCTGCGATCTTTTATCAGTTCCATGCTAAGTCCAGTATTTTCTTTATTACGTCCGGATAGGAATATCCCCTGCCCGCGGCTTGCTTCGCAAATCCCGCGTCAGGACTAATATCTGGATTAGGATTAACGTCGATAATATAAATTTTTTCTCCTTTGGCCCTGAAATCCACCCTGAAATAACCTTTACATTTTAACGCCCGCCCGGCTTCCGCAGCCATTTCTAAAAGGTTTTTTCTGATATTCTGGTCTATCCCTTTTTCAAATACAGGCATGGTTTTTCTATATTCTTCCGACTGTTCGTCCCATTTCGAACTGTATGTAAGAAAGGGCATGTCCTCATGCCCCGAATAATCTATCACCGAAACCCCAAAGACCTCATATTCCCCGTTCCCCACAACGCCAACATTGAATTCCTGTCCGTATAAAAACTCCTCCGCCAGGATCCCTGCTGGAAAAGCTTTCAATTTTTTCCCGGCTGCCGAGATCAACGCATTCATATCCATCGCCAGCGATTCCTTATCTATCCCGAGACTAGCGTCTTCGGCCACTGGTTTCATAAAAACAGGAAAGATCGGACTTTGTTTTTTTAAATCATCCACAGAGTAGATCACAAAACCTTGCGGTACAGGCAAGCCGTTTTCTTTCAGAATATCCTTCGTTCTCTGCTTGTTAAGGCATGTCCTCAGAGCGTGCGCGGAATTCCCCGTATACGGGATCTTAAGTTCTTCAAGGACTTCCGCAAAGACCGGTTCTTTGGATGAATCATCGTAAAAACCCTCGAAAAGATTGAATACAATATCTGGCGCAACATTCAATATTCTATTTCGCAAATTTTCTTTATTATCAAAATCTTTATGTTCGAGAAAAACTGTCTCAGAGGAAATTCCTTTCTCTGAAAGAGCCTGCTGAACAAACTTTTCATATTTAACATTTTCCGGGACTTCGTTATAGGGCACATCGAATTCACCGACAGTTATTATTATTTTCGCGCCCTTAAGCGCCTTTCCCGAATATGCCATATGCGAACCCGTTCCGTTTAAAAGTTTCTTTCAGTATTGTTCTGACCAACTCTTCGTAACTTTTCCCGTTAAGTCTGCACAATATCGGCAGATCACTGTATCGCGGGGATAGTCCCGGTAGCGGGTTTATATCGATGATCCTCGGTACGCCGTTCTTGTCCACCCGGAAATCTATCCTCGAAACATCCCTCAGCCCAAGCGTCTTAAACGCCGCGATCGCGTTCTTTTCAATGTTTTCCCGTACTGCGCACGGAATCCTAGATTCCGGTTCATATTTAACCTTTTCTTCCCATTCTCTTTTTATCTCTATCGAATAAAGAAAAAGTTCATCCGGCCGTTCTTCCTTAGCCGATATTCTCATCATGCCCAGCACACGCGGATTTTCGTTTCCATAAACACCGACTGTTATTTCATCCCCCGCTACAAATTCCTCGACTATCGCAGGTTGTCCATATTGTTTGATGATCCTGGCAGCTCTGTTTTCCAGCTCTTTCATGTTCGTCACGACTGAATCAAGAAAAACACCCTTCGAAGACCCTTCCCATCTGGGTTTTACGATAAATTTCTTCTTTTGGGCAAAAATATTCCTTAATTTCCCAACTTCGCAAATATCTCCGGCCGAAAAAGCTTTCGGGACTGGAACATTGTGCGCACTGAGCACAACATTCGTCAGATATTTATCCATCGTAATACCGAGCGATACCGGATCCGATCCCGAGTATGGAATTCCGAGACTTTCAAGGATACACGGTACCTGCGATTCTCTTCCCCTTGTTGAACCAAACCCTTCGGTTATATTAAAAACAATATCCGGTGCAGTTTTTAAGATCTTGTCTTGAAAATGATCGTCTTGTTCAATCAGACTTGTTTTAAGACTGTATTTTTTTATTTCGTCCCTGATGGCCTCTATCGTGCCGATCTCATCGTATTCCTCATATCGATCGTCGTTTGCTTGTTTTTTAAGATTGTACGCGATGGCGATTCGTTTTGCTGTTCTTTTCATGGTAAAAAGCCGGGCGTCCGTGCAGTCCCTGCCGTTATCCCTTCGGATTATAGTAATCGAATACTTCGTTTTTATAGTTTCTTAGCGTCACACTGTCATCGGATGTTGAAACAAGATAATTTGGAGAGAGCGGGATCTTTCCTTTTCCGTCGATCCCGTCAACAACAAACGTAGGAACACACATACCGCCGGTATGCCCGCGCATTTTTTCCATAATATGGATACCTTCCCATATCGATGTCCGGAAATGCGACGCTCCCACTACCGGATCGCATTGAAAAAGGTAATATGGCCTCACGCGGATACTCTGCAGTTTGTGGCACAACTCCATCATGATCTCTGGACTATCGTTTATTCCCTTTAAAAGCACAGACTGATTGCTGACCGGGATCCCGCATTTTTGAAGCTTGCGACAGGCTTCGGCCGATTCCGGAGTTATCTCCCGGGGATGATTAAACTGAACGTTGATCCACAAATTATCATATTTTTCAAGGACCTTACAAAGATTATCATCGATCCTCTGCGGCAATACTACCGGCGCTCTCGTTCCTATCCTTACTACTTCCACATTGGTACATTTGGATACCGCAGCGAGTATGCAGTCCAGTCTTTCGGTTGACAGCGTAAACGGATCTCCTCCCGAAATAACAACTTCTCTTATCTGAGTGTTATCCTTCACATATCCCAGGGCTTTGTCTATATCCCGAAGAGTGGGTTCCGTGATTTTTTCGCGCCAAATCCTTTTTCTGGTACAATGCCGGCAATACATAAAACATCTGCTGGTAACGATCAAAAGTGCCCTGTCCGGATATCTGTGTACAAGGCAAGAGAACGGCGATGTTTTTTCCTCGGCAAGTGGATCCATTTTTTCGTGTATATCTTCTTTTAATTCCTCTACGGCCGGCACGGCCTGTTTACGTATCGGATCTTCCGTATCATAAGGATCTTCTATAAGTGAAAGATAATAATGCGTAGCTCTTACATGAAATAATTTCGCGACCTGTTTAAGGACGGGAAGTTCTTCTTTCCCAAGATTCACATAGTTAGCCAGATTGTCGACACTTTGAATGGAGTTTTTTGCCGCGGTCTGCCAATTAGCTTCGCTGAGAAGATTGTTGGAAACCTTCTCGCGATTTGCCGTTTTGCTATTCACCGTTTCATCGCCTACCATATTCTCAGCATGCGACTTGGATTTCTCCATTTCCTCTCCCTGTGTAAAAAAAACCCCTTTCGCCGTTTCCCGGCTCAAGGGGCAAATATTTGCTAACAATAGACTTGCGCTACTACCTTATTTATTGCTTCTTCGGTGTCGTCGCTCATTTTTTGTTTATTTTTTTATTTTTTCCTCCTCAACGTAAAATGATACCTTACTATAAATATTTGTCAAATGTTTTTCTGTACATTTCGAATTATTTTTTGAGAACCAAAATAAAAAAACGGCGTTCCGATAAATATCGTGAACGCCGTTTAATAAAATTTTAAAAATTTATTATTTAGCTATTTTCATTTGTTGCGTCGGAAGAATAATTACCTCAACACGTCTGTTCTTTTTCTTGTTTTCCGGAGAATCATTGGCGGCTACCGGACGGAATTCCCCGTAACTATTCGCCGAGACTCTTTCCGGTTTAACATTTCCATCGTCTACAAAATAATGCAGGACAGCAAGCGCCCTTGCGCTCGCGAGTTCCCAGTTGGATTTCCATCCGGAATATTTTATCGGATCGTTATCAGTATGTCCTTCGACAGCAACCTTAAGATCGGCTACTTTTGTATTCAAAACTTCCGCTACCTGCTGCAACACCGGCTTTGCGTCTTCTTTTATATCGGATTTTCCCGGATCAAAAAAAACTTCGGCCATAAAAGTAAGAACAAGTCCTCTTTCCGTCATTTCCAATTTCGCTTTGTATTGATCAAGCTCTCCTTTGAGTCTTTTTTCGAGTTCCTGCTGGGCTTTTTCAAGTTCGGAGAGTTCCGTGTCCTTTGTAGCTTTGACATTTTTAAGTTCGTCAATCTCTTTTTGTTTCGCGTCGTTTTCCGATTCCAGCGCTTTTACTTTATCTTCCAGTTCAGCCAGTTCGGCATATGTAGGTCCTGTTTTCGCAGCTGGCCGTGTTGTAGAACACCCTGCTACGCTAAGCCCGACGATTACCATCATTGCAATAAAAAATATTTTGACCATATCGAATATCTGTTTCATATACACCCTCCTGTCTGATTTTAAAACCGTCTTAGTATAACATCGGCGGGTAAAAGTTACAACTGGCATTCTTTGAACTCTATCTTACTACTTTCCATAAACAAAAACCCCTGCCATCCCGCTGACAGGGGTTTTACCGTTGTTATACATACATTTGTAGGCGTATCTTACATTTTCTGGATGGCTTTTTGTATGATAGGAAGAATGCCCTCTATTTCATCCTTCGACATTCTGCCTAGCTTCCCGTATCTCAATTCGCCATTTTTGTCTTTTCCGGCGCGTGTGATCTGCAGTTTCTTCGCCCCTTTATTATAAGAATACACGCTGACCGTTATTGTATCGGCCCCGTTTTCCTTTTCCCAGGATTCGGTAAATAAACACTCATCTAGTTTACTGTCATAAGGCATTGTAACCCTCCCTTTATTTCATGCTTTCGCGCACTGCGCGCTTACCTATATATACCTAATTAATTAATATAATGCAACCAATATTAATATTATTTTCATAAATATACCTTTGTCTCGTGTCTCGTCAACGATTTTACACTAAAGCTATCAAAAAAATCGAAAACCCTATAGAGAATCTAAGAAAAGCAGATGGTCTTTGTGGTTCAAGGTTTTTATCTGCAGCCGGATAATAAAAGCTCTGTTACCTCTCGGTCGCGTTTTTCAGGTATGTTTGTGTAATATTCTTTGACTATTTTCGCTATTTCGGTAGAGGTCTTATTTATATATCGTGCTTTCATTGTTTCAGGTTCTGCTTTTTGCAAAGCCTCTGCCGCCCCAATAATATAATAAGTTACTATCTGGTTAGCCTGATAAGAAGCTTTATATTGCATAACAAAATGTCCGTCAAATTTTCCGGGCTCATTTTTTTGCTCTTGCGCGAACACCCCGTTCGCCGCAAATAACATGATCGTCACTGCTGCTATAGCCCGTAGCGTCATTTTTTTCATAACCCCTCCGTTTATTTTATTTGTTCGGGGAAATATCTACCGGCATCCTCCGATACTTCTTTAAGCCATGTTTTACGTTCTTTCGGAGAACTTGTAACGATCACCGAGAACATTTTTCGGTAAAATATTTTCACGCCGCAAAGGTCCATTATGCATGTTTTCCAAAGATTTTCGAGAGGATCGCCAAAAACCCGCGCCTCCCTGTCTTTAGGCGTGTTCGCCGTGTTAAAGACCATCACCCTCTTCCCGACCAAAAGACCGACCGGGATCCCTTCTCCGTTATCGCCTGTCTTGAATTCATATGCTACTCCCGGACGGATAACACGATCCATCCAGCCTTTTAAAATAGCAGGGGGCTGCCCCCACCAGTTGGGATGAACAATAATAACCCCGTTTGACCGTGTCAGTTCTTCGCAATACTTTTTTATGTTTTTATCCACCGCGGCATTCTTTTTGATCTCTTTGGCAGGAAGCGCTGCATCGAAGCGTTCTTTATAAAGATCATGAAATAATACCTTATGCCCGTTCTCTTTTATGGTTTTAACAACTGTTTCCGCTATCGCGTGATTAAAGCTTCCTTTTTCAGGGTGTGCCAATATTACCGAAACCACCATTTTTCACCGTCCGAGTTAATTGTTAGGGACTTCTTCTTCCAGCATCTCTATCAATTTGTCCGCTTCTTTTATTATTTCGGGAGGAAGGGCCCCTTTGCCGAATTCACTTTTTACCGATCTTAAAATACTGATCAATCTCCGCACGGCCGCGTTTTTTTTCTTTTCGTTAGCTTCCTCCGGGTCCAGGTCCGTACTTTTTTTCACGATAACATTGAGCTCTTTTCTCAGCTCTTTCGCTTCTTTGCCTTTTTCAAAAACGCTTTTCTTCAGATTATCGTAATCTTCTTTTTCTATGTTTTTATTTTTGCTCGCTCTGCGCAATACATCCACCGACTCATAGCTCGGGATGCCGGCCGGTTCGCTTTCCTCGGTATATTCTTTCGTAATGTATTTGGGCTCAGATGTCTCAAGAAAAGAATAAGACCTCAATAATTTAAGCGCCGTTTCTTTCCTTATCCCGACTTCTTTCCGGGTGTAGATATCGAATTCGCCGTATCCCCAGTCTTTATGCATTTTATTCTTCCACACCGAATACAACATCTGTCCCAGCGATAGCCATGACGTTTTGAACGATTTCGCCTTTTCAAGCACCTGATACCTGAGAGAGGCCTCGTCCAGTTCTTCCATTTTCCCCTCTATATCCCGTATAGCTTTTGTTTTCTTCTCTTCCATTAAAATGCCCCTTATCTTACAAACCATTGTTCTGAACAATATTCGCCTTACTACGTTCCCTTATTATACTGTAAAACTCGAAAATCAATAACCAAATATTTAATTTCGAACAGCTCCCCGAACGCTTTTATCGGGGAGCCATAATATAGAAATAATGTCTGGCAGGGGGATCCTGCGTGCTTCACGTTTTGCCTTTTCATTTTTGATCTCCCGGCGCTTGACTCGCGCAGATGCGTAAAATATTTTTAATCGGATAACGGCAAATCGTTCCAGTACTCGGATCCCCCTGCCAGGCATTTGGCTCAACCTCCGCGCGTATATGCTGGCATCCCGCACCTCGCTCTCCAATCCTCGGATCTTCGCAAGACATCTTCAACACAATCTGTCTGTTCGAAATGTTCGAGCACTTGAGAAAAATACCCGCAAAAGATAGAAATATTTTACGCTTCAGCGAAGCATCAAACGCCTGGAGATCGAAAATAACAGGGTATTTTTCTAAAGAGCGCAGAACTTCCGAACAGACAGAGACGGGAATATAATGGGCGAGTGCGTTCCGCAGGCGCCAAAATTGTCAGAAAATTCTCCGAATAAGGAAATCGTCTGAACGACAGAACTTCTTGTTTCGCCAGTAACAAACATCCCTTGCTTGTTTTGTGTAAAACTTTGGTTAGAAACGGCTATTTGTACATTCTGCGGACCACATATACACACAAGGGTCCCTATGCCGTATTAATCGTTCACTTGTCTTTTTTACACAAATATCCCTGTCTTGCGTCCGTATTTTTCGGTGTATTTGATGATCTCGTCCATCATCTTGACCGACTCGACCGGATATTTTCCGGAGGCCGATTCGGCGGAAAGCATAACATAATCTGTCCCATCAAGGATCGCGTTCGCCACATCAGTGACTTCCGCGCGCGTGGGACGCGAATGTTCCGTCATATGTTCGAGCATTTGCGTCGCAGTAATGACAAATTTTTTCATTTTGTTACATTTTTTTATTATCCGTTTCTGGATTATCGGGATTTTATATATCGGCACCGCTATCCCCATATCTCCCCTCGCTACCATGATCCCGTCCGAAACGTCAATTATCTCATCGATATTATGTATCGCCTCGCGGCTTTCTATTTTTGCGATTATTTTACACTTTGAGGCGTGTCCATCGATATGTTTTCTTAAAACCAGAATGTCTTTTTTAGTCCGCACGAACGATTGGGCGACGAAATCCACGTTATTTTTTATTCCGAATTCCAAATCTATCTTATCTTTCGCTGTCACCCCAGAAAATGGGATGTTCACTTCCGGCATATTAACGCCTTTTCTCTCTTTCAAAAGCCCGCCTTCCACAACTTCCACTTTCACATTTTTTTTGGATGAAGCAATCACTTTAAGGATTATATTACCATCATCTATGTAGATGAACTGCCCTTTCCCTATCGCGGTCAGGTCTCCCTTATAATCGAATGGGATCTCTTTTGGATTACCTTTATCTTCACCCGGGACCAGATAAAATACCGCTTTTTTCTCGAGCGCCTTCGGCTCTTTTTTCCTGAACTTTGCAATACGGATACGATACCCTTCCAGATCCTGAAGAATCAATACATGCCGTTGATATTTCTTGTTTATCTTACGCACTATCGCCAGTTTTTCCAAATGTTCTGCGTGCGTTCCATGCGAAAAATTAAGCCTTACCACATGAAGACCGGACAACACAAGTTTCAATATCGTGGAATAATCCGCGCTCGCCGGGCCCAGCGTCGCGACGATCCGCGTTCGGGTGGAATTCATTTTTTCTCCTTAAGATCTTGTTATCTTTGAAAAATCTATATTATTGAATATACGCATCGTGATATGCCCGGAGATTGTTCCAATCATTATACCGGCTATTACATCTATCGGAAAATGAACCCCCACATATATCCTTGAAAAACCTACCGCGAACGCCAGAATATACGCTGGAATAGCCCACTTACGTGAATAACAAAGAACTATATACGCGGCCATGAATATCATTGCCGTGTGCCCTGACGGGAACGAAAAACCACTAGAGGATGCAAGCACGTTCACTCCGGGAATAACAAGATAAGGCCGCGGTCTTTCAATAAGTTCTTTTACTGCGTAAGTGAACTGATACGCAACCGTGCTGCCGGCCATAAGCAGAAGCCCTTTCGCACGGTACTTCACATTAAAGACCAGAAATAACGCGATCACAAAAACAAATTGGGCGGTACCAGCATCTGTGATCACCGGCATGATCTCGTTTAATATTCGATTACTGCAATCCCTATTGATAAAAAGAAACCCTTTTTTATCAACTATTTTTATTGTTTCCCATAATGTTAATACATCAGCCATATATCGTTCCTCTTGCTACTTAGCCACTCCTTCACGGTGTATCCTAAATCCGGCTTTATCGTCCACTTCCCCGTTCCGGAACGTCCCCTCATATCTGTTCCCATTGACCCACACAAAAACACCATTTCCGTCAGGAAGGTCATTTTTGAATTCACCTTCGTATTTATCTCCGCTCTTCATTATAAAAAGACCGTTTCCCTCCATTTGTCCGTTCCGGAACTCTCCAGAGTATTTATCCCCATTCGCGAACAAAAGTATTCCTTTACCGTTCAAAAGGCCGCGCCGGAATTTTCCCTCGTATCTATCCCCGTTCTGCCAGACAAATTCACCGTGTCCGGAAAGAACACCGTCTTCAAATTCTCCTTTATATACATTCCCGTTATTCCACTTAGCGAACCCCTTCCCGTGTGGTTTTCCCCTTTTAAACTCCCCTATATATTTTGCTCCTCCTGCCCATCTGAACACGCCTTTCCCGTCAGGCAGTCCGTCAAGAAAATCACCTTCATAGGAATTCCCGTTCTTCCACGTAAGCTTCCCTTTTCCATTCGTAAGTCCGTTCTTGAAATCCCCCTCATACTTATTACCATTATCAAGCGTCATCGTTCCTTTGCCGTCAAAAACACCGTTCAAAAAACTGCCCTGATAGACTGATCCATCAGGCATGGTTGCTTTAACTTTGGCGTCTTTTATCGAAGAAGCTCCAACATTCGTCGTTATAAACAATATTGCGGCTAATGCTGTAGTTAAAAGATTTTTCTTTTTCATTGTTCTCCCGTGCATAATACCGAATGTTTTTATTTTACCTTCATACCATGCATAAAACAAGCGAATGGAAAAAGCCTTTGCTATGTTTCGACACTATGCGGCTTTTATGGCTGTTTGCTGGGCGTTGTACAGCTCGGGCAGTTGTTGGATACCGACCGGTTTAGCGGAAGGAACAAAATAAACCGTGCGCGGGTCTTTTCCGGGCTTTATTTTCAACCATTCCGAATTAAACATATCGGCGTTTTGTCCGCCTTTTGATATGGCGAAAGCGGCGTGCATTATTTCAACTATACTTGCGTAACTATCCGAGCCAAAACCTTCCTCCGGAGCTACAAAACCAAAAAATGCGCCTTTCCCGGAAAGCGTCATGTCTCTATATCCATCCAGATCCGAGGATGTTAAAAGATCTTCTTCCCCGATGAATATAATATTTTCTTTCGGCACATTGAATCCGGCTGATCGCGCCGCGCTGATCGCGTTTTCGGCCGCTCCGGCTATATGCTCTTCCCCTGTGAACTTTGTAAAAACATTATTCAGCCCTTCTTCTTTTTTAATATCCTCTATACAATCCTGCAGCATCCTCATCGCGGCCATGTTCCGTTGTTCCTCAGGCAGCCATCTTGTGCTTATTATGGATATTATGGCCTCGTTCTGTTTCTTCGCCGAATATGCCTCGCTTTTTACCGCGTTTATAAATTCTTGCGCTTGTTTTTTACATTCTTTTAATAATAACTCTCCCGTTCTGTTGTTATCTCTTTGTCGGGACTTTTCGTCGGGATGGATCCAAAGTTCGGCTATTTTCTTTATCGCTTCCGCGCTCGTGCGCGGCATAAACGCGTCGACATCTTTTCTTATGATATCACCCGGATTTGTTCCGATCCCGCTTCTGCCGACAAGTACAGTTTTGAAACCTTCCTCATGTAATATCGCTGCAGGAGACCTGTCCATATCAAAACCATAATTATTGATCCCGCTGAAATGTAAAATTTCATCTGGCTGACATTCGTCAGAAACATATCTGTTTAGATACGGCGTTCTCAAAGTATCCTCCCAGCAGCTTTCGACAAGTTCTTTAAGTTCGGGATATTCGCTCTCAATGCCGCTGAACCAGCTTTTCACTCGAGGTGCCGAGCTGGTTATCACGATCCTTACATCTTTATCCATATTTTTGATTGCCTTGAAAATATCGATCAGCACCTTGCCAGGATCACCATCACGCTGTATTAACGGGTCCAAAACGTCCTCTACCTCAAAAGATACCATCTTTATTCTTTTTTCCGGTTTATTCACGATATAGTACGGCGATACCGTTCTTTCCTGGATAAATAAGAGCTCTTGTTTTGTCATCCTTATTTTTTCCCCGCCGTCATCATATACCTCTACATACTCCTTTTCCTGTTTATCATATTCTTCTGGCGCATATCTTAAATTGAAATCTATTTTATCCAGTATTTCTTTAGCGTGTCTTCCATATGGATAATAATTTAAATACAATTCTCTGAACACTTCCGGTTTTATCCCCATATCCGATAATATTTCGCCGAGCTCTTTCCTGAATTCTTCCCCGTAAAGATCGAAATTTAAATTTTCACTCCGCCGCGCGACCTTATCGAGTATGGCCCGGTAATTAGCCAGATATCTCGCCAGCTCACCTTTGGCGACTTTTCCTTCCATATATTCCTCGAAGAATATAAGCACTTCCTTCTCAAATCCGGATAACCCTTCTTTTATACGCGCTTTTGCCGCCTCTTTCTGCTCCATATCACGCAGTTCCCCTATCTTTTCCAAGGCCCTAGGCGACCGCCTTTCCGCCCGGGGATTGCTATCCTTTGTTTCTTTGATAGGAACGCTTCCTAAAAATATTTTTCCGCTATTGTGATACAAAAGCTGATTTTCGTGTCCGTCCATGCTTATCATGCACCCGTCATTCAATCTTTCTTCCCCTATATACCAGACCTTTTCCTCGCTGTTATATCGCATATTCGGAATGCCATAAACAGCCGTTATCCCGTACTTCTGTGCCAGCGTTTCCGCGTGCACCGATATAACATGCGCCACTATATGCACATCTTTCGGGATCCTGTTTATCTGTTCCGGATTCACTCTGTCTAAAAATAAAATCACCCCGTCCACGTCTCTCGGCTTTTCTTTTTTGTATTTCTCCGCCAGCGCATTCGCCGCTTCCACCGAATTGGCCACCCATCCTCTTATCGCACCACCCGAAACACCGTGCCCTCGTCCTATCGGCTTGCGGTCTTCTTCCTCGCCGAATTCCGGAAAATCTTCCCGTATCACATCATCGTTCGTCTGTGTCAGCCATACCTTGTTCATTTCCACGGTGAATTCAAAGTGCTGATTGTTGCCGAAATCCTCCTTCAGTCTATGGGCGTATTCCAGTATCTCCTTATAAACCACCGGTTCCAGACTCTCCAGGGTCTGTTCATCCTCTCTCACTTTTTCTGAATCGCTGAGCAGAATATAATTCTGTTCCGCCCTGCTCATCAGCTGGTCACCTATGGACCTGAACCTGAACTTTCCCTGCACAAGCTCTCTTCCGTCCGGTAAAATACGCAATGCCCCGGCCCCGGTACCGGAAATACGCCCATCGCTTGTGGTGTTTAAATTGCCGAATACTCCTTTCTGCAAAATTACTACCGTTCCCCACTCCTGCGATATCTTGTGCCTGGCCCGGTAAGACCTCGCGTCCTCCGAATCCCACGACGCGTAAACCGCGTCTATCGCCATCATCATTTGATCTATCATGCTATCCGGGATCACTGCTCCTTTCCCGTGTTCCTCTATGACCTTTTTATATTTTTGGCATACTTCTTTCATCTCCTCCGGCGACAAATTGTCTTTTTCATATATGTTCACCACTTCCTGAAAGTATTCTTCGGGAATACCCAGTATATTTATCGCAAATGATCTCATAAATTCCGCGTATGTGTCATATGCGAACCACTCATCGGCGGACACCTTAGCAAGTTCTTCCGCTTCCTTATCGTTCATCCCAAGGTTCGGTATGGTCACCATAAGCCCCGGCAAAAGAAAGGCCGAGCCGCTTCGCGCGTACATCAGAAGCTTTAGGTCCGGATACTTTGAATGTTTACGTATAAGTTCTATCTCTTTTTTCACTTCTTCCTTGAATTCCGGGGATTTATAGATCTCCGGATGCGTAATAAGACGAGAACTGGCTATTACACCCGGAGGAACGGGGTATCCAAGTTTCGTCATTATTTCAAGATTCAATCCTTTTTTGCTCCATGATCCTATTAACGGATCTCGCGGGATCACCTCAGGCTGGCCGAACCTTAGGAACTGCTCGCTTATATCCGACGCTATTTCCTCTTCTTGTTTCCCATCCAGATATCCGTCGTTCTCTTCAGTAAGTTGCATTTCTAATATCTCATTTATTTTCCCCAGCGCCTGATCTAGCGTATCGATCCCGGATTCTCTTATCAGTTTATCTATCGCCGCCATTTCCAACTCGTTTTTCCCTTCTTCCGATATGACATCTTCTTCGAATGTCTTTCCATAATTAATAATCTTTTCAGTTTTCAAGTCTTTTTGCCACTCTTCTCTCAGTTTATCCGTCTCGGCATCATCAAAAATATGCTTTGCCGCTATTCGCATCGTTTCATTGACACGCCTTCTTATTTTATGGACTTCCGTGCGCATCGCCCTTGTTAGATCATGCACCTGTGAATACTTGTTATGTCCTCTCTCAAGCTGATATAAAAATTGCTCAAAATCCACTCCCCCCAACCCGGATGCCGCTATAAATCGCCCCATAGCGATCACAAGCGGCATGTGTTTTTTTATGTCCTCCACGTTTCGCGCGTTATCTATCTCCCTGGCGGCCTTAGAAACCATAATCTGCCCCAATGTATTAAGCGCCGTGTCTATTTCCAGCAGAGCCTCCCGTGGATCTCGCTCGTCATAGTAGTTGTAGGCCTGTGCCGGTTTCTGCGAAAGAAGAAATTTTTTTATATCATTCCGGCATGCCGCCACCGCAGGAAGGACCTTAAAAGGATCGTCGTCATCTATCACGGATAATAATTGTTTGTAATCCTCTTCCATAAAATCAACCATTTCGGAAAGCCGGATCATCTTGTTGTCTTCGTCCACAAAGGCCAGATTCTTTAATAGCGATATCCCCGCTCCCATTGAAATACCGTAAAAATCGTTAAAAGCGTAATACAAACGTATCATGTTCTCGATGTTCTCGACATCTTCTTCGTTTTCCCCGTGATTGGCTTGTTTAAGAAACTCGACAGCGCTTTCCTCCGGAACATTCAATATTTTTTCCATTCCCTCTTCCGCGGATATCCCATCGATCGCGTCCGTGTTATAAATCGCACATATAAACCGTTTGAATATCCTGGCGAATGCTTCCAGCTTTTCTTTGTTAAAGTCCTTTATAAACCCTCGTGTAATACTACTCTCTCCGAGCGCTTCTTCATCCCCATCTTTCAAATATTTAAACACTTTTTTCAAAATCTTTATATCCGCTGAACTCCCGAAACTATGCACCTGAATACGTAACGATGAAAACCATGTCCATTGTTTTTCTCCCGGATGCCCGCTAAACCCATCCAACGCTTTGGTATAATACAACACTCTGCCCTGCGCATCGGTTCCAAGTTTCCCTTGTTCGCTTCTTTTTCTTTCTATGTTGGTCAAATAATAATAGATGCTTTTCGACTCAGGGCCTAGGCTTTCCAATATCGGGCTTGCCCGATATCCATAGTGTACGTTGAAGGCTTCTCCTTTGAAGAACATCTCATATAAAAGACAAAATCCGGTGATTATTTCTTTGCCGTAATACGCGTTGGGTATCAACTGGACCAAAATTTTTCGCTCGCCCTCCGAGATCTTTAGACGTAAAAGCAAGTCTATTACCTTGTATGAACTGTTAATGTCTTTATCCCTCAAAACAGAATCTATTTCGGAAAGTATATTCTGCTTATCAAACACACTGTAGCTGACAACCGCTAAAAACACATCTCTGAATCGCTCATTCTCTGCCCCATTATTAGTTCCGTCGAGATATATACCAAATAGAATCTCCTCAAATTCACTTCCTTCGATAGTTTGCCCTACCAGCATTTCGCGTAATTTTACGATTCTCTCCCTATTCAGATATCCTGACAGTATGGCTTCCCTGATAAACTTTTTTAAAGAATCCCGGTCCATCTCTTTTATTATTCTGTCCCTAACTCTTTCATACCCGAGATTTTGTTGCCTTATCTCATATGCTTCTTTGAGATGTCCGGCGGCTTCCTCTTTTTCTTCGAGAAGTTCGCTCTCTTTTGCCTTCGCGACGCTATCGTCGATCAATAAAACCATCGCTTTATATGGTATATCCAATTTCCCGTCACGCACATATCCCGGCACAACATCAGACAACTCTTTTATGTTGATCTGACAAACGGCGTCTATGACCTGTAGACTTTTAATATCTATCAGTACCGGTTTATCACCCTCGACCGATGCTCTCAATATTTCAGAAACCGCTTCCGGCACTTTTATCCCGCCAACAAGACCGTGTTTCCTATCAACAATAGCTTTGCAGTTGCGTTGCGGTGTAGCATTGTATGCCTCTCTTGCCTTGTTTTTATAAAAATCAGCAACACTTAATATCTCGTCATACGTTCCGTATAACACATATTGTTCGTCTTTGTTGTTAGTCTCAAGGAATCTTTTTATTGCGTAAACATACTCGTTGCGCAAATAACAACTACTATCGATAAATCTTATGTTATCCTGCCCGATATGAAAATTCTCCGCTGCGGTTTTAACATCTTCGAGGGTATCTTTTTCGTTTACCGTTCTGGCCGTTTTATCTATTACTTCCCTTAGGCGGTTTTTTAATATGCTGTTATTTTCTTCATAGTTTCTAGTAAAACTTAGGGTTTGGACTCTTCGTGATATATCGTGTCCGGTGTGGGAACATATCGCTTCGTGAAACAATAGTTCCGCTAAAAGCGGGATGTCCAGATCCATTAATTCTTTCGCTACACCAATCTCGTTTTCGTCGCCAAAACCCAACGCGTAATCCTCGATGCCGTTAACAATGGCATCAAAAACCTTTACATTCCCTGTCTTTGCTATTTTTTCTAGCCTTTCTATACCACTCTGAACCGTTTTTAAATATTCCGGGAACTGTTTCTGTTCTCCTTCTGTTTGTGGATAAGAGAATTTCTCCCTAATCTCCGGCATTAAGCTTTTTAGGTACTCGATGGCTTTTTTCACTTTTTCCATATCACATTTTTCAGTTATTCGTCCTTCCGCGCGCATATTCTGTAAAAGTTCCGGGGAAAATTTACCGTTCGCTATAAAACCGTCCCCGGATGACACCTCGCCTTCTGATGACCTTTTTACCGCACGTTTTATTCTGCCCATGAACACTTTTAAAGTTGTTTTTTGTTCTTTCTCTAAAAGTATTTTTTCTATGTTTTCTGCCGTAAGGGATTCTTTCTTTCGATAGAAATGACATCCTCCGAACAATCCCGCTCCAAGATTCCATAGCAAGAACCGCGCAGAAAGAACGCGCGAATACGGATTTACTTTTTTTAGCCCGATCTCCGCCGGTTCGGCATCTACGCGGGGAACCCGTGTGGATAGGGTTACAAGCCATCCATTCGATCTTAATTCGCTCGCTATCAATTTCCCGGTCCATCTACTGAAAGTTGATTTATCCTCTTCAACCCCATACCCCGGATTTTTCACAAATATCACGGCCGCTCCGTCTTTGATCTCCGGCGGCGTGAAAGTCAGTATATCCGCGGCGTAAAAATGCAATCTGACACACGGCCTATCCCCATATTGTACGGTCACCGTTATCTTTGAGACGTCCCCGTTCTTGTCAGTCTCTTTTGTTTTTGAGATCATCTTGATCCCTGAGAACATGAACAGCGTTTTTTGTATATTAAGCCCCGTGTATCTTTTATCTACAAAAACAAAATCCGTGATATTCGGCATTTCTTTAATAACCTTGATCATCGACCCAAAATCCGCGCCTGAGGCCGGATAATAAAAAACCCCTTTTATATCCTTGATGGTTTCGGTTTCGGGAATAACGTTATATTGGGCATTTACCATCCCGTGAATTAACGTGATCAGAAAAAGATACATACCGTTAATATTCAGTCCTTTGAACAGGGCCTCGGACATAAGAACGGCCACGAACGAATATTCGCTTATCCTGTCCAGCTCGTGTCGAAACATATTATCTCTGCCGTGAAAAATATGCCACCCCGACTGCATCACCACAAAGCATAACAGTAGCGGCATCGGCTCCGGCATAAAATATTGCGATCCCCACTCCAACGTTATCGCTCCCACGCCAACGAACAAAGTGGATTCTAAAAAAGCAGGCAACATCGTCTGGGATAAAAACCTGGCCGCGGTACTTCCGATATACTGACGCAGAAACTTCTCGGCCGGGTCATATATCTTTTCTTTAGCCGCGGGCCATTTCCCTCCATCAATTCCAACAGGCTGTATTTGGGATTTCTCGGTTTGAATATGTTTTGGTTTTGGTTTCGCTCTGTCAACCGCCTTCCCCTCTGCCGTTTTGCCCATATCTCTTTTCGATGGCCCTAAATCATCCTTCCTTGTTCCTGCGACAGGACTGTTTTCACGCGTTGCTTTTTCTGTTTTTTCCATTCCTTCATGTGTCGCTTCGCAGATAACACGTTTTCTTTCCCCCCGCTTATTTTTTTCGTCTACAATGATAGTTTCCCCGGGTTTCATTTTGTATTCATCACCGACCAAGCGATATTTGAGAAACATCCCCTCCTGACCCCCGTTCTCCCCGCCCAGGTATGGAACAAAAAACGCCCCGTCTTCCGTGTACATTTCTTTCCATTTTATACGCGTTATAAGATCGTCATGTTTTACTTGCTTCTCTATCAATTCCTTAAGTGTTTCAGGGCTTATCTTTCCGTTATAGTTGGCTAAAACATCGCCTATCAAAAGGCTTATATACATAAAATCGACATTCTCGCGAAAAGCGTCAACTAACGGAGCGGCCGGATCCTGGCGTTCAACGAGACGGTATTTGTTTTCGTCCGTTTCCTCGATCTGCATGGGTTTTATTCTTGAATTTGGAGCGAGATTCTGCCCGTTTCGGTAATATGCGGCATTGGGAGCGGCGTACACGAGCTCATTGCAAAGGAAGACCATTGCTATCATGCTCGATATAGCTCTAGTTAGCTTCTTTCCTTCGAGTATCAAAATGTCTCCCTATGAATATTATTAGGTATATAATAATAGTACTATTCCGCCTCTATTTTGGTTAACGCAATTATACCATTGTAAAGTCTGTTAGGCAAACAAAATCTCATTTACGCGGTATTTATACGTTCCCGCCATTATTTTTACTCTCTGTAGGTTGATTCTCCACACCTTGCCATGGGGAGGGTTCATAAACGTAGGGACAGAACATTGTCCTGTCCCTACGAAATGGTGTGTCTGAGGAAATTACTGCTCGAAGCTATTTCTTATCTTCTTTTTTGGACGACTCGCCGGCTTGACCCGTTAAGACCTCGCCGACGGCGTTAACTGTTTTTACCGGAAGAGTTACTACTTCTTCCACGACGTTATCTTTTTTTGCGGTGTCCTTACTTGCACATTCCCCGGCAAAAGAAACAGCCGACGCAGCAAACATCATCATAAACATCACAACCAGTACTTTTTTCATTGCTCCCCCTTTTTTGTTGTTACATTTTTCATCTACAAACCATTCGATATCTAAAACCTTGGTTTTCTTCCGCTTGTTTTTATCGTATTTCGTGCTTCATCTCCGGATATCGGCTATTATTATTTCCCACGCTGCATGTCGGAGCGGAGCTCACAAATCCTATCGAATATTTTCCCTCTTTTGGACATTTCGGTTCTTCTTTTAAATAAGCGGGGATCAGATCCTTCCATGTTGGAATACCCATTCCTTCAGATTTTGTATTGTTTGCCCACGCGATCTTCGCGTTTTGTATTTGCTCAAGATTCGAAACACACACTTTCGCCATAGCGGTCTCTCGCGCCCGAATAAAATTAGGAACGGCTATCGCCGCTAATAACACAATAACAGCAATTATAAAAATTATGATCAGCACGATTGGTCCATCAGTGATCTTTATCTGTTTTCCATTGTATGCCGCTATTGCCGGGTTGACGGAATAACTTTTCCGTAATAATCCCACTAAGTACGATAGTATCCAAAATTCCACAGCCATCCCTATAGAATTGCCGATCCTGCTTAATATCAGGGCCGATATTAATAATATCGTTCCTGGAACCCATTTTTTTGCCGTTTTAAAATCACTTCGGTTTTTAACAAAAGTCATTATCTCGGTGGGCCATTTATAGATCCAATATAAATTATAAAACGGGATAAAACTATACCCAACAGCCCTCCGCGGGGAGATCGGATAAGCGCCGTTCGACATAATTAATATTGCTTTATGGGTTCTATAAACTCTTTCCAAGAAAAAAAATATACTCATTATCAACAATATTATGATCGCGGCCGCGTTCGTATAGAATAGTTTTGGATCCAGCCTTGCCGAGATATTACCGTTTTGTTCCAACACATTGATACAAAGTTCTAAAATGAACATTATGCCGACAATAACAAACCCCGGCCATATCTTTGGAAATTTCACCACGTCACTGGACGATTGCCCGTTTTGAATATCCATTCTTCTCCTTATTTTATATTTCTATCCCGAATATTTTTTTCATCGCCATCCCTATAAAAAATGAGATCGCGGATATGCTTAGGCTTAACGTGGTCATTTCGAAAAATCTTTTTTTAAAATCAAGCCCTTTGGCCACGGATACATAGAACGTAAAAAAGAATATTATCATAACCGCGCATGCGACGGTTATCCCTAGACACATAAATACGTTTCCCAACACGAAAAATGGCGACACCAGCAAAAGAACGGTTCCTATATATGTAATCCCCGTATAAATACATGCCTTGATAGGATTTTTTTCGGCGGCCTCGCCTTTGGTCGCCAGATATTCCGATGCCGCCATAGACATAGCGGCCGCTATCCCTGTGATAAGCCCCACTACCGCAATGAGTTTGGTATTCTGCAGCGCCAGCGTAAACCCCGCAAGTGTCGCAGTAAGCTCGACAAGAGCATCGTTTAATCCAAGAACCATAGAACTTACGTATTTAAGCCGATCTTCATCAATGAGCCCCAAAAGCTTGTTCTCGTGTTCTTTTTCTTTTTGCGCGATGTCCTCTATTTCCGGAATGTGTGTTTTTATCTGTTCATAGTGGCTATTCGCCATTCCCTCGCCGTTCTCCATAAAACGAAGGCCGAAATTAAGCCCCAACAGTTTTGCCATACATAAATAGACAAATACTTTCACCCGATCCGGTTTAACATGAGTTTGAGAGATCTTGCTAAAAAATTCGTAATGATCTTTTTCCTCGCTCGCTATCTTTTTCAGAATATCGGCATGTTCTTGTTTTTTAACTATGCCCGCGAGATTTGTATAGACATGATATTCTGTTATTTCATTTTTCTGAGCGGCCAGTATTTTTTTTATTAGCTCATTATCCATTTGGTTTCCCTTTTGTCACATCCACAACAAATTACCGTTATCCTTGAGCCATTTCTTCCGGAATTTATAGTCCGGCAGGATATTCCCCACCTGTGCCCAAAAAAACCTGGAATGATCTTTCTGCCTTAAATGAACAAGTTCGTGTACAACAACATAATCAATCACTTCGATAGGCGCCATAACCAATCGCCAATTGAAATTCAGTGTCCCTTTACTCCCGCATGAGCCCCATCGCTGCCTGGCAGAGGTGATTTTTATCGACCGTGGTTCAAGCCCGGACAGAACAGCATAGAGCATGCATCTTTTTTTTATAACATTCTCCGCTTCCCGGCGATACCATTTTGTGAGTTTTTCCCGAACACTTGATTCAAATTTCTTAGGGATTTTTATTTCTTCATCAATGCGGATCTCGCCGTCATTATTATCGTCGATGCATAAATTGTGTGTTTTCCCTAAAAACAAAAAAGGCTCACCGTTGTTAAACTTTTTTTCCTGATACGCGGGACAACCTTCTACTTCTGAAAGCTTACGTCGAACCCAGGCCTCTTTGGAATTTATAAACGATTCTATACTGTTTACGGAAGTATGTAGCGGCGCCCGAACAACCACTTTCGCGTCCCTTGTCACGATCAACGCGATCGATCTTCTTCTGGAGCGTATCAATTTGTCTACTTTAATTTTTGTGTCCGTCAAACGGTTCGCCCTGTTTTTTAATTTGTTTACTCGCGGTATGATAAGATGCTAGCTATTCCTTGCAAGCATTTTTTAAAATCCGCCGGAATCGTTCGTTGCGACACTTTTTCCGTGCAGTTTTAAAATATACTTAAGTATGTCCCTACGGGAAATAACCCCTACAACTTCACCATTCTCAACTATCGGCACGCGTCGAAACGGGTTTGCCATCAAAAATTCGCATACCGTTTTAATCTCGTCTTGTGGGGAAAAAGTAGCGACTTGCTTGCTCATAAAATTCGAGACGGGACTTTTCGGGTCTATCGGAGAACCCAAAGAGATATGTATCATATCTTTTTCGGTTATTATGCCAACAAGTTTCTGATATTCATCCACTACCGGCAATCCGCTTATGCTGCATGTAACAAGAAGATTTATTGCATCGTATATCGGCGTATCATCCCTTATGGTTAAAACATTCCGGTTCATTATACTTTCAATGTTCGCCATATACTCCCCCTTTGTCTTCTTTTTCGATAACACTCCCCGGCTTTTCCGATATTATCCGGGGCCTATAATGTTATAAGCTCATACTCTTCCGTTCCCAGACCGAGTTTTGCCGCGTGTTTTATCTGTATCAGGCCGTCCTCTTTTGGATGGCTCGCTTTGAAGATGTCTTTTCCGCATGCCCGATTGACCAGATCCATCGAGGCTTTGTCGACACTGACCGGATCGTTAGACGCCAGTATCCCCACGTCCGGCGCTATTCCCGGATTTTCTCCGCCCCAGCAATCGCATTCTTTGTTTATTTTCATTGCGAAATTGATAAACGCTTTTTTCTCTTTTTTGTTGTTCAAAACGGCGAAAACATATTCCGCCATTTTTTTCTGCATATTATCTCCCGCCTCCAGATCGATGAAGATGGTCCCCGTAGGGCATACGCCGGAACAATTCGCGCATCCTATGCATTTTGTTTTATCCAGTACCGCTTTTTTCTCAACGAGCCTGATGGCCCCCACAGGACATATCCTCACGCAGGCCCCGCAACCAATACAATGTTGCGAATAGACCGAAGGAGAGACATCGCAATGCTGGGCAAGTTTTCCTTTCCGCATCGCGCATCCCATGGCCAGATTTTTAAGCGATCCTCCGAACCCGCTGAGAAGATGCCCTTTGAAGTGCGTAATCGCCACTATCGCGTCCGCGTCCAGAAAAATACGGGCAATGTGCGCCGTTTTAACGAATTCTTTTTTTATTTCCACATCCACGGTGTTGTCGGCGATCGTATCGTCAGGGATCTTCACTTCTAATCCCGTCGCCTCCTTCGTAAATCCGTGTTCATGCGCCTGTTGCAGATGATCTTTTGAATTTGTCCGCTGCCCGAGATACAGCGTATTAGTATCGGAAAGAAAAGCCTCTGCGCCTTTTGATAATATCTCATCCGCGACAGGTTTAACATAGGCAGGATCGACAAAGCCAGTATTCCCTTTTTCCCCAAAATGTATCTTTACCGCCGTTCTGTCCTTCGGCCGAATGCACTCAAGGACTTTGCTTTCCCTGATAAGCTTTCTGACCTTGTCCTGCACCGTGCTTGTCTTTTCATCAGCACGCGCCGGGATAAAATACACTTTGCTTTTCATATATCGTACCCTTTATTTTATACATGTTATTATATCATCGATTCCTGATCGTGTTCAATCTTTAAGGTGTTCCGGGTTGTGGATTTGTTTATTCCGCATAAAAATGATAGAATATCGTCCGTTATGAAAAACACCCGAAAATGTAAAGCGATCATTTTCGATCTTGACGGGACTCTTCTTGATACTCTGGAAGATATCGCGGATGCGACTAATTTCGCCCTGAGATCCCTGGGGTTTCCTGAACATTCTTTGAAAAATTTTCACAGTTTCGTCGGCGCCGGTCCTCATGTCCTTGCGGAACAAGTGCTCCCCCGCAAAAAAAGAACAAAACAAACGGCTAAAAAAGTGCTCGCTCTCCTGGATAAATATTATTCCAAACACTGGCATGAAAAGACCAGACCTTATGCCGGGATTTTTAGGCTTTTATCAAACCTGGAAACATCGGGTATCGTGCTTTGCGTACTTTCTAACAAGCACCAGGGTTTTGTCAGAAAAATGGTCCGTCATTTTTTTCCGGATCATAAATTCCGCGTGATTATGGGCTATCTCCCAAATCGCCCGGCAAAACCTCACCCGGGCACAGCGCTTGATATCTCCTCGCGCATAGGCTGTTCTCCGTCGGATATCATTTTCCTCGGAGATAGCGATATCGATATTTTTACAGCCCGAGCCGCCGGCATGTTCGCCGTAGGCGCGCTTTGGGGATTCCGCACCAGAAAAGAACTGGTATCGGCAGGCGCGGATAAACTGATACGCCGTCCTTCTGCTCTTCTTTCCTTAATAAAATAATTTTAGACCTGGCAAATCGAGAAAATTTGGAGTACATACTTATGGTCGGAGAAGATTGTGTTCTTTCGGACGGGGCATCGGGAGGCCGAGCGGGCATGGCTCCGGCGAAGCCGGAGAGCGAGGCCGAACGTTGAGCGAAGCGAGCCGGCCTCGTCCGGAGGCCTCGGCACTCCCTCGGACATTTCGTCCTCGGTCGCAGGGGATTTCGAGCGTCCCCGGTAAAAAGAACACAATCTTCTCCGACAAAAGCAATCGTCTGCAAGCAGAGCTTCTCGTTTTACCCAATGACAGAAAAGATTATATCGCCTGTTTTGTGGATTTGGTATTACTTGTATTACTGCGTGGAACAGGATATAATTTAAAAAATTCTATTACCGGACAAAAAAATGGAAACTCCTTCTTTGCCTAAAAAAATACTTATGGTCGCTTCGGAAGCGGTCCCCTTCGTCAAGACCGGAGGGCTTGGGGATGTTTGCGGAGCTCTGCCGAAAGCATTGCGCAAGCTCGGACACGACGCGCGCCTTATCCTACCAAGATATTGGGGGATAGATCCTGCTTACTACAAACTGACCTGGACCGTCTCCCCTATGGGCGTTCAAATGGGGAATTGTATTATCTGGTGTGGCGTATGGGGCGGCGAGGTCGACGGCGTACCTGTTTATCTGATCGAACATGAAGGATTTTACGGCCGTTCGCGATTGTACGATGACGGTCAAAAAGAATTTGGTGACAATTCAGATCGTTTCGGTTTTTTGTGCCGGGCGGCGATACAACTTTGTCGCGACCTTAATTGGTCCCCGGACATAATGCATTGCAACGACTGGCAAACCGCTCTGGTTCCGGCTTATCTTAAAGTCTGGGAACGCCATGACGGTTTTTTTGCCAACACGGCTTCGGTGCTCACGATACACAATATCGCCTATCAGGGATGGTTCCCCTACGGCAAATACTCGTATCTTGGTCTTGGTCACGAAAATTTCAGCTCGGACAAATTTGAAAATTTTGGAAGAATAAATTTTTTAAAGGGCGGGATTTTTTACGCCGATCACATCACCACGGTAAGTCCGAGCTATGCGAATGAAATACTTTCCCCGGGCGGTGGATATGGCCTTGCCCCTTATCTGTCCCGCCGATACTGGGACATAACGGGCATATTAAACGGTGCGGATTATGATCACTGGGATCCTGCCACGGATCCTCTGCTCCCGGCAAATTATTCCATAGAAGATATGTCCGGTAAGGCTATTTGTAAGAAAAAACTGCAGAATGATTTCGGACTGGAAGAAAACCCGAAGATCGCTATCGTCGGAATAGTTTCACGTTTTACTCCACAAAAAGGATTTCAACTTTTAATGCCTGTCATCAGCTCTATCATACATCAGATGTACATACAGTTCGTTATCCTCGGTGCCGGGGAGAAACCATTCGAAAATTTCTTCGGTAATCTTCCGAATTGCCATCGCGGCCGTGTGGGTTCCTGGATCGGTTACAACAACGATAAAGCGCATCTTATCGAAGCCGGCGCGGACTTTTTTATCATGCCGTCGCTGTATGAACCTTGTGGGCTCAATCAGATATACAGCATGAAATACGGAACGCTACCCGTCGTGCGGAACGTTGGGGGGTTGCGTGACAGTGTAAAAAATTACAACGAGGGTGATGGAACGGGAACAGGGTTCATCTTTAACGATCCCACTCCACAGGCCATATTTTACACCATGGGACGCATCTGTGGAACTTATTATGACCGGTGGCATCATATAGAAGCCATGCGAAAACAGGCAATGCAGGAAAATTATTCCTGGGAAGAATCCGCGAAAAAGTATCTGGAAGTTTATGATAAAGCCCTGATCCGGCGGGCGAGCTGGAGATGACATCCGATAAAACACAAATACAACTTGTAACCGCCGCTGTTATTAAGCATGCCGGAAAAATACTTCTCGCTCAACGAAAACGATCTGATCGACACGGAGGGAAATGGGAATTCCCCGGCGGAAAACTTGAACCGAACGAAACTCCGGAAGCGGGTCTAAAACGTGAAATTAAGGAGGAGCTTGGTGTAGATGCTTCTATCGGTCATTTTTTGTGTTCGGTTCCGATATCTGGATCGATAGATCAAAAGTCTCTTCTAGCGTTTGAAGTGACCATTGCGCCGGAGAAGATCAGCCTGCACGCGCATGAATCCGTCGTCTGGATCGATCTCTCGCAAATCGGGGATTTTGATCTTTTGGAAGCAGACAAACAAATAGTGGCATTTCTGATACAAAAGGAAAAATAAATGACAGATCTTCAAGTAATAAGACTTTTACCGAAAAAAGATGCTCCTATTAAGGCCGGGCACCCTTGGATATTTTCAAACGCTATCGCCGATCAAAAAGTAAACTCCTCTATCCCGAAAGGTTCGCTTGTTAAAATATTATCGGATAGCCAGGAATTCCTTGGCATCGGCATGTTCAATCCCGACACTTCGATACGTGTTCGTCTTTTATCTCATAGCCCTATACAAGATTGTGGCGTTGATTTTTTCCGAACGAAAATAGACACCCTCAACCGTGACAGACTCTCTTTTTTACCGGCCGATACGAACGCCTATCGTGTAGTCCATGGCGATGCTGATCTATTGCCGGGATTAATTGTGGATAAATTCAATGATACTATCGTATTCCAAATCCATACCGCGGGTATGGATAAGTTCCGCAATGAAATAGTCCTTTCCCTGAATACGATCTTTTCTCCATCAGCAATCGTCGAGCGTTCTGATATAGAAGCGAGAAAGCGCGAAGGGATCCCGGTTCTGCCTCCAGTGATACACTCCGGAAAAGTCACAGGACCCGTAATTTTCACGGAATCTGGGCTTACGCTTCACGCAGACGTTCTCGCCGGTCAGAAAACTGGTTTTTTCCTGGATCAAAGAGAATCCAGAAAAATGGTCCGCTCATTAGCAAAAGATAAAACCATGTTGGACCTTTTCGGATACACCGGCGGCTTCGGGCTCGCCGCGGCTTCGGGCGGGGCAAAAAAAGTCATTACCGTGGATACCTCCAAACATTGTTTCACAATGGCATCCCTAAATTTCTCCGCTAATAATTTGTCTCTGAGCGATAATTCGGATGCTCCGTTTTCATATGTTGTAGCTGATGTTTTCGACTTTCTTAACAGTTCTTCAGCATCTTTTCCCTCTTTTGATCTTATAGTCTGCGATCCTCCGGCTTTTGCCAAAACCGGGAAAAATCTTCCACAGGCCCTTAAAACATATACTTCTCTAAATAAAAAATGTTTGGAGCTTTTACATCCCGGAGGGATCCTGGTGACTTGCTCCTGCTCCGGAACGGTATCCCAGGAAGATTTTAAAAATGCGCTGAAACTCGCCGCGGGCAGGGCTCGAAGAGACGTCCGGATTATTGACATCTTGGGACAACCTTTCGACCATACTCAAAAGCTTTCATTCCCAGAAGGGAAATATTTAAAAACTTTTTTTCTAGAGGTGATTGAGGAATTATAAATCGCTATAATAGTTCTTTCAGCGTTTGTATGATCTTGTCTATTCCTTCTGTTTTTTCGATGAACGCGTCCGCGTTTTTACCCATCGCGGAATACCTGTACCGTGAATAACCGGTGTATATGATTATTTTAGAGATCGGGGAAATAGATCGTATGGTGTCAAATACGCTTTCTCCCCCTTTTTCCGGCATTACAAGATCCAGTATGACCGCGTCGACGTCCTGATTTTCTTTTAGATATGTTATCAAAGAAAATCCATTACTGACGCTTTCCACAGTATACCCGGCGCGCATAAGCGCATCCTCGACAAGATCGCATATATCCTCGTTGTCGTCCGCCAGAATTATTTTGCCAAGATTATTATTCTCTTCTTTCTTTTTCCCCATTGTTCCCTTTCTATTTTTGCACTGCTCCCCCGGCGGGCAATATCACCTCAAAGGTGGTCCCAATGTCCGGAGTGCTCCGGAATGTAATAGTGCCGCGCTGGGCTTCCACTATCATCTTTGCCAACGGGAGCCCCAATCCAGTTCCTTTAGGTTTAGTGCTATATAATGGTTCGAATATCAATTGCACCTGATCCGTGTTTATCCCGCATCCCGTATCTTCAACTTCCACGCTTACATGCTCTTCATCTTTGTTAAAGACTTTAAGAGTAAGGATCCCGTTTCCTTTCATCGCGATTATAGCATTATTGATCAGATTTCCTATCGCGTGCTCCATCTGACGAGCGTCAATGAACACTTTACGCGCATCTCTATAATCTTTCCTTACCTGCACAAGCTCTGGAATAACAATCCTGTCTATGACCGCATTTATAAGGTCCTTCAGATCCGTCTCTTTTAACTCCGGAGGACGCGCTTTCGCGAATCCCATAATGTCTTCTATGATCGCATCAATAATTGTTACCTGTTTTTTTAGGATCCTTAGATATTTTTCGTATTTTTCCGACTCCGACGGAGTAACCCTCTCGAGACAATAAACGGCGTTCTTGATCACTCCCAAAGGATTCCTCAGTTCATGAGTTACGCTTCCTGATAGTTTTCCGAGAAAAGCAAGTCTTTCGCTGCGATTAAGTTTTTGCGTGATGCTCATTATCTGATCTGTTCGTTTTTTCACCTTTTCTTCCAACTGATCTTTGCCGTCTTTAAGCTGCGTTCGCATTTCATTAAGATCATTGATCATAAACAGCATTGCCCTCTGCGTCTTTTTAAGTTTCTCTATCTGTTCTTCCATGTCTTCACGGGTTCTTATCACTTCTTTTTCTTTATTCTCGATATAGATCTTAGCGGCTTTTTTCATTTCATCGTTTTCTGCGATCTTCTTCGTTAGTTCTCCCGCTATGATCTCCATCTGCGTAGTCTTACTTTCCAGCCTTTTTCTGGACATCCTCAGCTTGTCTTCCCTGTCACGGAACACTCGCGCGAACATTTCGGTTTCCAACGATAATAACAGGAAAAAAAATCCAATCACGACAACACACATCGTCATTACATATCCGGGATCATTATACTTTTGAAACCCTGACGGAACCGGACTGACATGCGGAATAACCGCCCAGTATTCCAAGAGACAAACCGTGGTAAAACTTATTCCGTACATCCCTATTACCTGCAAGGCCTTACCTCTAGGAAGAAGAATGTTTGCGTATACCAGATCGAACGCGTACACGAAAAAACCCACCCATTCGCATCCGCCGAGACTATTCAATATCCCTCCCCCGATGACCGCCGTAAAGAGAAAATAGCTCATATGTTCGTCTTCTGTCGCTTTCACGCTTTTAAATTCTGCGGCGTTAGTATGAATCCAATATCCTGTACACACACAGGCCCAGATGATCAGTGCCGGATAAAAATATCCGGGCGGATTTATTAGCAACGCCTTATCTATAACAAATGTGATGATCGCTCCCAGCACGACGGTTATCGTCCTGAACTGGAAGGCCATAACCAGTATTTTTTTCTTTCTTGTTATATCTGCGTTCCTATCTTCCTGCATCATTCTTCAGCCCCTGGCTCTTTATGCTGGCTTAATAACCCCTTATTCCTTTTTAATTCCTCGATCTCCAGGCGCAGCTCGTTAATTCTTTCTTCTCTTTCTATCGCCGCGTCACATATTTTTTCGAGATCGTCCTTTCGTTGTTTCAATTCCTCTCGCTCTCTGACATATGACGTGAGGTCTTTTATCATCGTCATACATTTTTGCGCTCCTTTGAATTCGAATGTACTCATCGTCATGCTTACCTGCCGGTATTCTCCGTCGCCGCATACAAGAACCAGTTCGGCATGTTCGGTTCCTTTTAAAAGCAGGTCTTTTTGCTTGTTTTGAAATTCTTTTCGGTAATCAGGATGCATTAATGTCTCAAACACGGCTCCTACGACCTGTTCTCGTCCGTACCCTAGCAAAAACTCTGAGACAGGATTGATCTCCTCTATAATATGTTCTTTCGGTTCATACAGTATTACCATATCGCCGGAATTGACGAAAAGTTTTTCATACTTTTCCTCCAGCTCCATCATGTTCCGGTAAAATTCTCTTTCGCTTGTGATGTCCTCAACCAACCCCTCGATAATCTGTCTGCTTGATACTTGTCCGGTTTCTTTGATAAAATTTAAACGGACATATTTCTCTTTTCCTGCCAATGTCCTGAATCCAAAGATCGTATCGTGTCGCACGTTTTCACGGTTTTTGGTTTCTTCTGTAAAATTTTTTCGTCCCGGCTCAACGACAATATATTCGTCAACGTTGCTCCCTACGGTTTCGCTGGCCGTCGGATTAATATCAAGTATGTGCATCATTCCCTTGTTAATGCTCAGAATTGTACCGTCTTGGCCGCTGAATTTGATATAGCCGATCTTTGCGTGATCCAGCAGGTACCCTATGTTTTTCCCTTTATTCAAATGTTGTATTATCCATAGGCAGGTAAGAATCCCCAACGTAAATAATATTATATGGCTGATTTGAATGATCATGAATATGTCCTTTATTCTGACAAGCCGTTTACATTATAAATATACCTTAGAATACTGAATCGGAGCAAATATTATGCAAATATATCGTTTTTGTGATATTTCTCCCGTATGACACTCTTGATTGTTTCTTTTTATTTTCCCTTTTTCCTCTCTTTTTTCCGTAGAAAAGATGTTATTTTTGATGTTGGCTTATGTTCTCTTAACGTTTCCGGTTTTTCTCTTTCCTCTTTTCTTTTCATTTCGTTTCTCCTTTTTCATTTTCGATTCCCTCTCGCACTGTCTTTATCGGCACTTTTGGAAGTCATTTTCAAATATATAAATCGTATATTCCAAAAATCTATTATTAAAAATTTATTTCTTTTTTTTCTCTTAAAAAGTTGCCTCCCCTTATCTCCGTGGTATACTCTGTTGTGTAAAACAAAAGAAAGGGGAAAATCAAGTTTGAATAGATTACTGTTGGTTTTGGGTCTTTTCGCGCTTTTCTTCCCCCTCCATTTGCGCAGGTTAAAGAAAAGCCTATTAAATAAGAACATTTTGTTCTTTTGGTTTTTAGCTATTGGGTCTTTTTGGGCTTTTCTACCCCCCTTAACCTACAGACAAGGTTAAAGAAAAGTTCCCCTTTTGTTTATTGATATATTTTTTCGGGGTTTGGGTCTTTTGCTTTTCTTCCCCCTCCATTTGCGCAGGTTAAAGAAAGGCTCTTTTTTGATATTTTGGCATTGGGTCTTTTTGGGCTTTTCTACCCCCCTTACCCTACGGACAAGGTTAAAGAAAAGTTCCCCTTTTGTTTATTGATATATTTTTTCGGGGTTTGGGTCTTTTGCTTTTCTTCCCCCTCCATTTGCGCAGGTTAAAGAAAAGCTCTTTTGTCAGGCAGCCTTGTTCTGGGGCTGCTTTTTTGTTTTAGTCTTGATAACAACCAGCCTATGCGCCTGAAGCGTTTTTTGTGTCCTCACAACGCGCGGGATATTTTTCATTCTGTTGGTGATCTTATTATTTGCCATATTGCGCAATCTCTTTGATCTTTAAATAAATCTCGTTAAAATCTTTTGTGCGACAGCTATAATTTACTATGGCAGACAACTCTTCACTCGTGGAATTGAACGCTATCGCATATCCGGCAAGCCTGATCATCGGAATATCCCCTTCACTGTCTCCTACCACCACGGTTTCCCGCGGTTTAATTTTCATGGCTGTAAGTATCTTTTTTAATGTCTTTCCTTTTTCGCCATGTCCGATATTTATCTCAACTGCCCCGGTTAATTTCCCTTTCCTAACCAAAAGCCTGTTCCCCTCTACACGGTCGAAAGCCATATCGGCTTTTACTCTATCCGTGATAAATTGTAATCCCGTCGAGATCGCTATTAATTTATAGTTGTCTTTCTTAAGTTTTCGCAATACTTTTTTCGCATTCACGGAATATTTGACATTTCTGAAAAGATCGTGGAGTTGCCCGGCGTCTAATCCTTTCCAATGAGCGGCATCAAGTTCGCAAAACTTACGGTAACTGATTTTCCCCGATAGGAACTGTTCCTGATATTTTTTAGCGAGAACATCCCAAAGTCCAAGTTTTTCATGGATATACCGCCAGCTTGATATATGCCGGGTTATCGTCCCGTCAATATCGAACACTATCGCTTTGATGTGTGATTTGTCCTTTTTCACCCGTTTTTGACCTTGTGCGCGGAAAGCTGTCCGCATGCCGCGAAAATATCGCTTCCCCTTGACCTGCGAACGGTAACAGGAACTCCTTTGGCCAACAAAAGATCCCGAAATCTTTCCACATCATGTGTTGTGCAAGCGTTTTCCTGTATTTTTGTGGTTTTATTACATCCTATAAGGTTTACTTTCGCGTTGATCTCTTTAGCTATACCAGCCACTTCACGAGCGTCTTTCCCGGAATCGTTTTTGCCTTTGATAACGGCATATTCGATAGTGATTTTTCTGCCGGTTATTTTCGAAAAAAATTGGCAGGCTTCTATAAGTTGAGCTATCGGATATTTTCTGTTTATCGGCACCAATTCGTTCCGGAGCTCGTCATTTCCAGCATGCAACGATATTGCCAATTCGACCTGTATCCCCAGTTCGCTCAATTGTCGTATCCCGGGGACTATCCCACATGTCGATACCGTCATTTTTCGCGCTCCGATATTAAGACAATCCGGATGATTGATTATTTGTATAGCACGTTCAAGGTTTTTGTAATTATCGAGGGGTTCTCCCATTCCCATAAAGACAACATTGTTAATATCACATTTCGTTTCGCGTATCGTGCCCATGATCTGGCCTACAATCTCTCCGTCCGTCAGATCTCTTTTAAACCCGTTCTTCCCGCTTTCACAGAAAAGACACCTTGTCTTGCATCCAACCTGTGTGGACACACATATCGTATTACGTTCTTTCGCTCTGATCAGAACGCTTTCTATCAAATTTTCGTCTGAAAGTTTCCAAAGAAATTTTTCGGCACCATCTGTGCGCGATACCACGGTCTGTTCTAGCAACAGATCCGTCACTTCAAAATGTTTCGCCAATTTTTTTATAAGCGTTTGCGGCAGATCCGTCATTAGCTGAAAATCAAAAGCTCTTTTTTTATATATCCATGATATTATCTGTCGGGCCCTGTATGCCTTTTCTCCGGCTTCGATCATCTCTTCTTCAAATTCTTTCGGCAAAAAACCTATAATATTTTTCATCGTATCTCCTGCTGTACACTCGTTTCTTCCGCACCCGATGTTTCTGTTATCGGTTCCTTGTCCTCGTTCCCCCAGATCACGGTTCCGTTAACGGTCAAAATATTTCTATCACGCCCTCGGTGGTTCCCAGGTTTATCCTGCACCAGATAGTCCATAGACGGATTGTCAACTGACATCCCTGCCGCATATTCATATTCCGGAAATTCCACCGTTCCTTTTATTTTTGTTGCCGGACAATCCATATATCGTGGATCTGCCAGATATTTTTCGTCGTAGAGCGTTTGCAGTGTTGACGGAAATTTTCCATTATGCTCCTTCGCATAAATATACATCGCCTTTCCGATCTCTTGCAGATTGGCGGCGCAAAATATTCTTTCGGTTTTTTGCTGACTTTGCCCGATAAACGGAATCATTACAATAAACACCACCAGTACTATGCTGAAAATAAGTACCACCTCGCCAAGGGTGAATCCTTTATTATTTTTTTCCATCGCTTGTTCCGTTCATTATTGTTATCGCTTCTTTGATTATAGCTCCCGCCAGCTTGTTCTTGTTCCCGCTTATCTTCTTCACATTCCCATTCTTTCCTATCATCATTATTTCTTTTTTCCCCGCGCCAAAAGGATCGTTCGATCTGTTCTTTTCGTTCGCTATAATCAGATCCAGTCTTTTATCCACCATTTTTTTTCTCGCTTCCGACTTCGCCCGCTCGGTCTCAAGCGCAAAACCTATCTTAATCAGCCCTTTTTTATTCGTCGTCGCTATCAAATCCTGGTTTTTAACAAGTTCCAATGTCCAGCGTTCTTTTTTCTTTATTTTTTTTCCCGACACTTTTTCTGGCCTGAAGTCGCATACCGCAGCGGCCATAATGATCACATCTGTGCCCCTGATATTTTTTTTTATCGCTTTCCTCATATCGTCTGCTGTCAGCACCGGGATGAATTTATTTACTTTCGGCACAGGAAGAAATACTGGTCCGCTGATAAGACATACTTTAAAACCGGCCTTTTTAGCCGCCTTGGCTATCTCATACCCCATCATGCCCGTCGAACGGTTTGAGATATATCGCACCGGATCTATCGGTTCTTGTGTCGGTCCGGCCGTAATGAGTATTGTTTTTGCAGTCATTTTGTTCCGGAAAATATTTTTTCCGTCTGTTTGAATATCTCTTCGAGGGGTGCCAGATGCCCTATCCCTTGTTTGCCGGAAGCGAGCCGTCCTTCGACAGGTGCGATAAAGTGGTACCCTTTTTCTTTTAGATACGCTATCTTATCCTGCACAATCGGGTTTAGATACATCCCGTCGTTCATTGCCGGAGCGAATATTACGGGTTTATTCCGAACAGCACATACCGTACATGTCAGAATATCGTCACATATCCCGGCAGCTATTTTGCTTATTGTATCAGCCGTAGCCGGCGCGATAAGCACCAAGTCAGATTCCTCAGCAAGAGAAATATGAACAGGGTCCAAATTTTCAGGCCGTGCGAACATATGGCTTATCGTTTTTTTCCCGGACAATGTTTCGAAAGTAAGCGATGTCACAAATTGTTCCGCGTCTTTAGACATAACACAACGCACGCTGTACCCGGCTTTCCTAAAGATGCGCACAAGCTCACACGCTTTATAAGCGGCGATACTCGCCGTTATCCCCAGCAGCAGGTTCTTACTCGTCTTTTTTTTCTTTAAGTTTGACTTTACCATCGGCTATCTCTTTTATTGCTATCGTGGTAACTTTATCATGCGGATTCGCCTCCACCAACTTCTTCATCCCGCTGTTGAGCTCTTCTGCTCTCATCGCCGCCATATTCGTCAGTTTGAAAATACTGCCGTTCGTAGCCTTCAACAACTGTTCCAATGTTATTCTTTCCATCTTTTCCACCTTATCCCTGTTTATTTTTCTTCTTTCTTCCTTCTCTTGCCTGTTCGATTATAGTCTTAAGTTCCCGAACGGCCGTATCAAGATCTTCGTTCACTATCATGTAATCGTATTCAGCGGCCGCAGCTATCTCTCTCTCTGATTCGCTGATCCTGACGGCTATTTGTTCTTCTTGTTCGGTTTGCCTGTTTTTAAGTCTTTCCTCTAGTTTTTCTTTTGACGGCGGCATAATAAAAATGCTTATGCTGTCCGGAAACTGTTTTTTTACTTTTTTCGCCCCTTTTACGTCTATGCTGAGAACAATGTCGTTCCCCTGCTCCGTTATCTCCTGCACCTGTTTGATAGAAGTCCCGTAATAATACCCAAAGTTCTTTTCCCATTCCAAAAATTCATGCCGTTCAATACTACTTTTAAATTCCTCTTCGGAAACGAAAACATAGTCTTCGTTCTCCTTTTCTCCTTCCCGTTTTGCCCGGGTCGTCAGAGAAACCGACCTTTTAAGTCCGGGAACATCGTGTATCACCCTGTTAATTATCGTGGTTTTTCCCCCTCCGCTAGGAGAAGACACAATAAGAATTATAGGAGATGCTCCGGACGTGGCCATGCGTTCCTTTTTATTCTATATTTCTGAGTTGTTCTCTGATCTTTTCGATCTCACTCTTTATCTCGATCACAGCGCTGGATATCCTATAGTCGCTTGATTTCGACCCTATCGTATTTGTTTCGCGGTGCATTTCCTGCGCTATAAAATCCATCTTTTTCCCGGCTTCGTTCCGCTCGCGTTCAAGTATATTTCTACAACTGGCGGTATGATGTTCGAGCCGCGTTATTTCTTCGGTAATATCGCAGTTCCTGGCGAACAAGGCCACTTCGTCTTCCAGTTTTGTCCTGTCTAGCTCTTCTTTATCCGTCGCGGTTTTGATCATTGTGCTCAATTTTTTTCTGTACCCTTCTACGCTTTCTTTTGCATGTTTTTTTATATCATTCACTGCTCCCTGTATCTTTTTTACCCTCATCAAAAGATCTTCGGCAAGCTTTGCTCCTTCTTCCTCACGGTATTTCATAAGTTTCGCCAGTGCTTCTTCCGAGGCTTTTTTGATATACGGCCAGACTTTTTCTTCGTCCTTTTCATCCGTATTCTGCTCAATAACGCCCGGAAACATCAAAAGATCCTGTATCCTTACTTCGCCTTTTACTCCAAGCTGTTTCTGCATCTTTGTTATTTGCCGCAGATATTCCTTTGCTGCATTTTCGTTTATTTTGGCTTTAGGAACATATGTCCGTTTAATATTGTCCTCTTTTGTGATATTGACAAATACCTTGCCTCGCATTATTTCCGGTTCTATGAGGCTTTTTATCCGTTCCTCAATAAAAAAGAAACCGTTGAACGCTCCGCACGTAATGCTTAAACTTTTATGGTTCAGCGTTTTGATCTCGGTATTGATTGTTCCGTATGGGCTGCGCACAGAACTCTGCCCGAATCCGGTCATTGATCGTATCTTCTGATTTTTAGTAACACTTTTCTTCATTATAATCACTTTTTCTTCCATCTTTTATATTTGATCTTTTCCTCAACTTCTTCTGTCGGGAAAATGTCCATAATTATCTCTTCCGGTTTAAACCAGAGAGTGATCTCCCTTTTGGCTTCATCCAAATTTGAAGAGGCGTGTATAACATTCTCATAAACGCCTTTTGTGGTGATCCTTCCGTAAGCCCCTCTGATAGAGACCGAATCCGCTTCCTCGGGATTTGTTTTACCGCAAATATCACGAACTTTCTGTATCGCGTTGTCGCCCCAGTACACGAGAGCCATGACTTTTTTCTTGTGATATTCGCCCATTATATATTTTATCAGGTCGTCAAAAAACTTTTCTCCTTTAAGCTGCTTATAATGTTCCTCCGCCAGTTCTCTGGATACCGAAACCATTTTAGCTGCAATGATCTCAAGTTTTGTTTCGGATAATCTGGTCAGAACGTTACCTGTCAGAGATTTTTTAAGTCCGTCCGGTTTAATGATCACAAGGGTTTGCTCACTCATTTCAGCACTCCTTACTTTTCTTTTAGTTAAACGTTTTCTTTTCGGATATATTATCTAATTCTATCCACCATGGACAAAAAGTCAATACGTTAATCCTTTGAGACGCTTATATCCGACGTTATTCAAAATATTACCACAAATTCCCCTCTCGGGGTATTTGTTTTGAAATGTTCTATCAATAGCTCCGCTTTTCCCCTAAGAACTTCCTCGAATTTTTTCGTTATTTCCCGCGCGATCACTATTTCTTTTTCCGTACCGATTTCCTTAAAATCCTGCAATAGTTTTTCTATTCTATGCGGGGATTCGTATAAAACAACTGTTCTCTCTTCCTGAAGAAGTTTTTCCAGCTGTTTTTTCCGTTTGGCCCCTTTATTCGACAAAAAACCTTCGAAAACAAATCCATCCACAGGTTTCCCCGAAATAATCAGTCCCGCAATAAGCGCCGACGGCCCCGGAACAACCGTAACCGGAATGTTTTCATTTATACATTCTCTTATCAATCTTTCTCCCGGATCCGAGATCCCGGGAGTCCCTGCATCCGAGACCAACGCTACGTTCTTTCCCTCTTTCAGCGCTTCCCTCAGACTGTCTCCCCTACCGGCCCCGCTGTACGAATGGTAGCTTATCACGGGGGTTTTTATCTGATATTCGTTAAGTAATATCTTCGTACGTCTCGTATCTTCCGCAGCGATAAGCTGAACTTCTCTAAGAACACGAACAGCCCTGTAAGTTATGTCCTCCAAGTTTCCTATCGGGGTGCTGACAATATACAGTATACCGCTTTGCATTATCTCTCGCCCTGTTTTCGTCTTCTTGTTTATTCAACCGTGACTGATTTCGCAAGATTGCGCGGCTTGTCTATATCATAGCCGAACTCATTCGCCACATAATACGCCAAAAGCTGTAAAGGAATGGCCACCAGTATCGGCGAGAAAAGTTCCGGTATTTTCGGGATCTCTATCGCGTGATGTGCCGCCCCTTTTGTCTCGATCTTTTTATCTCCTTTTGTCACTATCGCGATTACTATCCCGCCTCGCGCTTTGATCTCCTGTATGTTCGACAGCATTTTATCGTATGTCGCGGATTCCGGCGCAATGCACACTACCCATGGATTTTCGTCGATAAGGGCTATTGGCCCATGTTTCATTTCTCCCGCAGGATATCCCTCCGCGCTTATATAGGATATCTCTTTTAATTTTAGCGCACCTTCCAGCGCGTTGGGGACATTGATGTTCCTGCCAAGATACAGAAAACAGCTCTTGTTGTTTCTAGAAAGATAATATTTATGAAAAATTGCCGCATACTCCCCTAGTCTGTTCCTTTTCGTGTGATAGCTATCGAGCCATTTTTCGACCATCTCCGGTAATTGCCTAAGAGATTCAAAATATGTTTTTTTATCAAGTCCGTTTATTTTTTTGAGATCCGCAATATATTGCGTCAGAAGATACAGCATGGCGATCTGAGCCGTATAAGCTTTCGTAGACGCCACTGCTATTTCCGGACCCGCATGCGTATATACCACGCCGTCGGATTCTCTGGCGATCGAACTTCCGAGAACATTACAGATCGCAAGTACCTTGGCCCCTTTTTTTCTGGCTTCTCTGATCCCTGCCAACGTATCGGCAGTCTCTCCTGACTGAGAAATCGCGATCACGAGAGTATGCTTGTCAATGATAGGATCGCGGTATCTGAATTCACTTGCCTGATCCACCCAAACAGGAATGCGCGTGATCTTTTCGATGATATATTTACCTACAAGCCCCGCGTGATAAGCCGTTCCGCAGGCGACTATCGCAATATTCCGGACGGCGGTAAAATCCTTGTTTTTCAGCTCAAGTTCTTTGAAAACAACCTTGTTGTTCTTAATTCTTTCGCTGAAAATGTCTCTTAATATTTTCGGTTGTTCGAATATTTCCTTCAGCATAAAATGGGGGTAGCCGCTTTTCTCGGCCTGAGAGATATCCCATTCTATCTTTTTAATTTTTTTTTCTATCTTTTTGCCGGTCCCGTCATATACCGTAACGTTGTTTTTTGTTATATCGGCGATCTCTCCGTTTTCCAGATAGATCACATTCTTTGTCTGCTCAAGCACGGCCGGCACGTCGCTTGCGAGAAATTGCTCCCCTTCCCCGGTCCCTACAATAAGCGGACTGTCTTTTCGTGCTCCGACCATTCGACCGATCTCGCCGTTATGAATAACCGCTATCGCGAAAGACCCTTCGAGTTCCTTGATGGTCTTGGCTACGGCCTGTAAAAGATCTTTCTTATAATTATCGGCCACAAGATGCGCGATAACTTCGCTGTCTGTCTCGGAAATAAATTTATATCCTTTTTTCTGCAATCGTTCGCGGAGTTCCTGATAATTCTCTATTATTCCATTATGCACCACCGCTATCTTTTTTTTATTATCGTAATGTGGATGCGCGTTTACGTCGTTAGGCACCCCGTGTGTGGCCCAACGGGTATGTCCGATCCCTGAAGTCCCACGTAGAGGGTTTTTTGTAAGTTCATCAATAAGAACTGACAGCTTTCCTTGTTTTTTTGTAATCTGAACACCTTTATTGCCCTGAATTGCTACTCCGGCGGAATCATAACCCCTGTATTCCATGCGGGAAAGCCCTCGCAGCAGGATCTTCGCTGCTTCTTTGTCCCCCACATACCCGATGATTCCGCACATATTTATTCCTCGCGATTCAGTTTGTTCATAAGATTTATTATATCCGTCCGGGCGCACCGGCCGGCCAACGCAGCGATATACAAAAGAACCGAAAACTGCCAGCATTCTTCGGGACCGGCAATAATAGCGGTCGTTACATTCTCTTCGCGTTCCATTTTTTTCTTATATTTCGTCGTGCTTTTCGCGAGCGACATTTCCTCGATTTCTATCTCATATACCGTATTGTTATACCTCATCGAGGGAAATTTCAGTCCCCTCATAAGAAAAAATGTCTGCACCAGTTCCTGGCCTAACCCCAGTTCTTTTTCAAAATCAAATCCTTCGAATATTGGCAGATCTTGCGGCAGAACTATCATCGGTCTATCCACCACCAGTTTCCCTTTTCTGACAACGGTATCCCCTTCGTTCACTGAAGATTCTGCCAGAAAGATATATGGTACCGTGGTCTCGCTGAAAGTAGAAAGCCCCTTGGCCCGACCCCGTATGATTTCTGTTTTTTCTTTTGCTTTTTCCCAAAGCTGCTCTATATCCATAGTATCCTTAACCCTAAGCATGTTGCCCGGAAATGTGTTGCGGTATTTTCAGAGGTGTTTTAGTTTTGCCTGAGAAAATATGGCGACCCCATGGGGATTTGAACCCCAGTCGTCAGAATGAAAATCTGATGTCCTGGACCAGACTAGACGATGGGGTCGCGATATCAAACCCGGTTTACGAATGCACTATTGTACAAAATCGTTTCGTTTTTTGCAAGCCAATTTATTCTTGCTCTTCCGAACCGTTTTGTTCTTCTGTCCCGGTGGTTTTGGGCTCTTCCCCTTCCTCTTTATCATCTTCTTTTTCGACCATAGCGACCGACGTAAGCTTGTCGCCCGGTTTTAAAGATATCAATCTAACGCCTTGTGTCGCTCGCCCGATCTCACTTATATCCTTAACCGCAATTCGAACTACCATGCCGGATTTCGAGATAAGCATGATCTCGTCTTCTTCACGAACAGTCTTTATCCCAACAACTGGACCATTCTTGTCGACAATCTTTATATTTATGATCCCACTTCCGCCTCGGGACTGAAGCCTATAAACCGAGAACTCTGTCCTTTTCCCGTAGCCTTTTTCGCAAACCGTCAGTATTGTCCCTTCTTTTTCTACTTTGACCATGCCGACAACGCTGTCTCCTTTTTTAAGAGAGATCCCTCTTACCCCTTGTGCAGACCGTCCCATCGACCTGATCTTGTCCTCTTTGAATCTGATGGATTTCCCCATTTTTGTGGCTAAGCATATTTCGTCTTTCCCGTCGGACAGAATGGATCCTATTAATTTGTCGTTCTTATCCAGCGTTATGGCAATGATCCCTCCTTTTCTGGGATTGCTGAAAAGAGACAGGTCTGTTTTCTTGATCGTCCCGTTCTCAGTCGCCATAACTACATACTGCCCTTCTTTGAATTCTCTGACCGGAACGAACGCCGTAGTCTGTTCTCCTTCTTCCAATTCCAGAAGGTTCACTATCGGCCGTCCTTTTGTCCGGCGCCCGGCCTGCGGCAGTTCATGTACTTTTATCCAGTGCACTTTTCCTTTGTTGGTGAAGATCAGCATATAGTCGTGCGTGGACGCGACAAAAAGATGTTCGATAAAATCTTCTTCTTTCATTTCCGCGCCCGTCACTCCTTTGCCGCCTCGCTTCTGCTGTCTATACGCGCTAACTGGAAACCGTTTGATATACCCGGTGTGGCTTATAGTCACAACCATATCCTCTTCGGCTATCAGGTCTTCAACGTTTATATCCCCGATCTCGCTCGTGATCTCGGTTCTCCGGGCGTCCCCGAACTTTTCTTTCATTTCAAGGGATTCTTTCTTGATGATATCAAGTATTTTCTTTTCACTGGCAAGGATCCCCTGCAAGGTCTCAATGAGCTTAATAAGCTCTTTGTATTCATCTTCAATCTTAGTTGTTTCAAGATTTGTCAGCTGCTGTAGTTTCATGGCAAGTATAGCCAGGGCCTGTATTTCGGACAGGTCGAATTTTTTTATCAGGGCTTCCTTTGCCGCGTCCGGATCTTTTGATTTCTTGATAGTCGCGATCACTTCATCAAGGTTCTTTATCGCGATCTTCAATCCTTCGAGAATATGCGCTCTTTCTTCGGCTTTCGCGAGATCATATTTTGTCCTTCTTATGACAACTTCTTTCCTGTGCGCGATGAAGTGATCCAGCATCTCTTTAAGATTTAATATTTTCGGCTGCCCGTTCACGATCGCCAGCATAATCACGCCGAATGTCTCCTGCATCTGTGTATGTTTATACAGTTGATTCAAAACTACTTCGGTGTTGCACCCTCTGCGGATCTCAAATACTATTCTCATTCCATCTTTATCGGATTCGTCTCTGATATCCGTGATCCCGTCCATCTTTTTATCTTTCACCAGAACCGCTATGGTTGTGATCAAACGGCTTTTGCTGACCTGATACGGAATTTCCGTAACAACGATATCTTCTTTCCCCTGTTTTTTCTGTTCCACATGGGCTCTCGCGTGAACCTTCAGAGATCCTCTCCCGGTTTTATACGCGCTAACTATTCCGTCCGTTCCACATATCATCGCTCCCGTCGGAAAATCCGGGCCCTTCACTATTTTCAAAAGGTCTTCTACTTTACAGGACGGATGATCTATGACGTAACAAAGCGCGTCCACTATTTCGTTAAGATTGTGCGGCGGAATATTTGTGGCCATACCAACGGCAATCCCGCTGGACCCGTTTAAAAGCAGAACCGGCAGTATGGTCGGTAATACTTTTGGTTCCTGCAAGCTTCCATCAAAATTCGGTTCCCAGTCCACGGTCTCTTTTTCAAGGTCTTGCAATATCGGAGTTGTTATGCTGTGCAGCCTGGCCTCCGTGTACCTCATAGCCGCCGCGGGGTCACCATCGACCGACCCGAAGTTACCCTGCCCGTTAACAAGCGGATATCTCAATGAAAACTCCTGCACCATACGGACAAGCGCGTCATACACCGCAGAATCTCCGTGCGGATGATATTTACCCAAAACTTCTCCGACGATCCTCGCACATTTCTTATACGGTTTAGTATGAACTATTCCCATATCTTTCATCGCATATAAAATCCTTCGGTGTACGGGCTTGAGTCCGTCCCTCACGTCCGGCAGAGCCCTTCCTACAATAACGCTCATTGCGTAATTAATGTAGGCATCTCTCATTTCTTCTTCAATGTAGATCGGCATTACTTTTTCATTACGTGTATACATTCTTCTTTCTCCTATCTTGTATGATCTTTTCCCTCTTATATGTCCAGATTCTTTACTTCTTTGGCGTGTTCGATAATAAAGTTTCTTCTGGTCTCTACATCATCGCCCATCAGGATCGTAAACATCTCATCCGCCCTTACCGCGTCTTCTATCGTGACTTTTAATAAGGTTCTCTTCTCGGGATCCATTGTTGTTTCCCATAGTTGTTCCGGATTCATTTCTCCGAGACCTTTGTACCGTTGTATGGTCATTCCCTGCTCGGCCTCTTTCATCATCGCATCAAGAAGGTGTTTCAAAGAATACACCGGAGTGGTTTGATTTATCGTAAACATCGCTTTTTTGTTCTTTTCTTTGGCGATTTTTTCCTTCACTCCAAGTTTTTTGTTTTCCTCTTCTTCTTGTATTTCCTCGTAATCGGCGATATCAAGGTCGAATTTTTCTATTTCTTTCGCTATTTTTTCTATCTCCCTAGCCTCATAAAACTCAAGCACCTGCACGCCGGAGATATCATCCCCTTTTGCCATCAGCATTGCCTGCCCGCTGTCTTCTTTTTTCTTCGTTTCTTTTTTATCTTTTTCCTTGATCTTGGCCAAATCATCGTCGCTGTACAAAAACTCTTCTCTTTCTTCGTCCACCACTTTATAGACCGGCATTTTTTTAGTCTTGTTATCCCTCATCTTCAAATACCGGCTGAACTTGACCCCTTTCCTCTCTATTGCATGTGTGAGTTTGGAAAGTTTCAGCACAAGCTCTAACAATTCTTTTGCCTTTCCGTCCGTCAGTTCTTTTTTTGCGCTCGTTTGTTCTACTTTTGCGACCTCCACGCTTTTCTCTATCAAAAAGGTTTTCATTTCCATTTCGGTATTGATGTATTTTTCACTTTTCCCTTTTTTAAGTTTAAAAAGCGGCGGTTGTGCTATGTAGATCTTTTCATTTTCTAGGATCTGTTTCATTTGTCTGTAAAAAAACGTAAGCAACAAAGTTCTGATATGTGATCCGTCCACATCAGCATCGCACATAATGATAATTTTCCCGTATCTTACTTTTTCTATGTTGAAATCTTCCCCGATCCCCGCACCTATCGCCATAACCAGGGTTTTTATTTCATCGTTGTTCAGCACTTGTACTATCCGCGCTTTTTCTACGTTCAGGATCTTTCCTTTTAACGGAAGAATTGCCTGGAACCTGCGATCTCTTCCCTGCTTCGCGGAACCACCGGCCGAATCTCCCTCAACGATATACACTTCCGTCAGCGCAGCATCGGTCTCCGAACAATCCGCAAGTTTCCCCGGAAGAGATCCTCCCTCTAGAATGCCTTTCCTTCTGGTCAGCTCTCTCGCTTTTCTCGCTGCTTCCCTGGCCCTTCCCGCGAGCACGGCTTTCTTTACGATCCTTCCCGCAACATCGGGGTGCTCTTCAAAATATGCCGCCAATAGTTCATTAACCGTTGTCTCGACAAGCCCTTCCACTTCTGAATTCCCAAGTTTTGTTTTTGTCTGTCCCTCGAATTGCGGATTCGGTATTTTTACGCTGAGTACCGCGGTTAGCCCTTCTCGTGTATCGTCTCCCGATATACCCTCATCTTCTTTCCACATCCCGCGGCTTTTACCGTACTGCTTAAGTGTCCTTGTCAGCGCGGATTTAAATCCCGAAAGATGAGTTCCTCCCTCTATCGTGTTAATATTGTTCGCGAACGAGTAGATATTTTCCGCATATCCCTCATTGTATTGCATGGCCACTTCAAGGATTATTCCTTCTTTTTCTTTCGTAAAATAAATGATTCTTCCGTGTATCGGCTCTTTATTTTTGTTCATGTGCTCGACAAAAGAAATGATCCCGCCTTTATAGAAAAATTCACTCTCTTTTTCCGAGGCCCGTTCGTCCTTAAGTGTTATCATTACTCCCTTGTTTAGGAACGCAAGCTCTCGAAGCCTGGTCGACAGAATATCATAACTAAAAATATTCACTTCCTGAAATATCTCGGGATCCGGTTTAAAGGTAACGCTGGTGCCGGTCGTTTTCGCTTTGCCGATCACCTTTACCTTTGAAACAGGAGCGCCTTGATTGTATTCCTGATGATACACCTGTCCTTCTCTTTTAACTTCTACTTCTAACCATTCCGACAAAGCGTTAACTACGCTAACACCTACTCCGTGTAATCCTCCGGAAACTTTATACACCCTATGATCGAATTTTCCTCCGGCGTGTAACATCGTCATAACAACTTCAAGGGCCGGTTTTTTTAGTTTGTCGTGGATATCCACCGGTATCCCTCGTCCATTATCGGTCACGGTCACACTTTCGTCCGCATGAATCACGACGTCGATCCTGTCAGCGTATCCGCCCATTACTTCGTCTATACAGTTGTCCACTACTTCATACACCATATGATGGAGACCCCGTTTCCCGGTATCTCCTATATACATCGAAGGACGTTTCCTTACCCCCTCCAAGCCTTCCAAAACCTGTATAGTTGTAGCGTCATATTTTTTTGTCGCTTTTCTCTTTCTCTCTTCTCTTTCTTCTTTGCTTTCTTTTTGTGCACCGCTTTCTTTTTCTTCCATTTCACGCAGTTCTTTTTGCGCTTCCTCTTTTTCTTTTTCTATTTCTTTTTTTTCGTCTGTTGTTTTAATTTCTTTCTTTGCCATTTTTTCCCTTTCTCCTATAAATATATTTCGTCTGTTTTTTATTCCGTTTTCCCCACACGAAATCTGATCTCTTCAAGCTTTTGTCTTCCGATATAATTCTCGCAGAAACTCTTTATTATTTTTCTCTTTTCCATCGTCAGCTTATACAGCCAAGCAGAGTTTGCCACAATTACTATCATCTGTCCTTTTTTAAAACTGACTGGCTGTGCATAATTTGCCGCTTCTTCTCCGGCCGCTTTACACCAGGCATCCATCACCGCGTCTCTTTTTTGTACTCCGTTTTGTTCTAGTTTCTTTAAAAGATCCGCGAGAATACTATCTACCTGTCGCATGTTTCTTTTCCCGTATTCCATTATTCCACTATCTGCATAGGTAGCACTACATACACATACTCTTCGCCTGACCGTATCACCCCTGGTTTATTTTGATCGTTTATTTCAAAATTCACTTCTTCTTCGCTTAAGCCCTTAAGGACATCCATAAGATATCGCGGGTTAAAACCTATTTCTACTTCATTCTCCCCGCTGTACTCTATATTCACTTCTTCCATTGCTTCGCCAAGGTATTGTGTGGTCTTGGACATGATCATTTTCTTTTTTTGTATTTTTATTTTTACGGCCTGCGATTCCTGATCCGTAAAAATACTTACTCTTTTTGCAGCGTTTAAAAAATCATTTCTGAGAATACTCACGATTTTATTCGATTTCTCAGGAATAACTTTTTTATAATCAGGATATTCTCCTTCTATTAACCTTGATATTATGAACACTGAAGAAAAAGAAAATTGTATCTGATTATCGCTAAATGATATTTTTACTTCCCCTTCATCCGATAAAAGTCTTTTCACCTCTTGTACCGTCTTTATTGGTATTATCACTTCTCTCGTGACGAGTGTCGGTGTTGTAAGTTTCTTATTTACTACTGCCATCCTTCTTCCATCCGTCCCTACAACTGTCACTCCGTCTTTTTTCACAACAAACAAAACCCCTGTAAGTACATGCCTGGCATCCTCTTTGCTTATCGCGAAATCTGTCATATTGAACATTTCTTTCAAGGCCTTTTGTTCAATAAGAACAGAGTCTTTGTCTTCGAAGATAGGAAGTGCAGGAAAATCTTCCTTAGGAAGCCCTATGATTTTAAACTGGGATTTCCCGCTTTTTATAGTTAAAAGGTTGTTCTTTTTTATAGACAACCCGATATCATTCCCTTCCGGCATGGCTTTTACTATATCAAAAAATTTTTTCGCAGGAACAGTTATAGATCCTTCTTGTTCTGTAGATTCTACGGCTATGACCGTGCTGATACCTATATCAAGGTCGGTAGCAGTAAGTTTAAGATTCTTGCTGTCCGCTTCAATAAGAACATTAGCAAGTATCGGTAGGCTACTTTTTTGTGTTACCGCATTCTGAACCGTCTGAATCCCGTTCGATAAGATTCCTTGTTGAATAAAAATTTCCATACATCCTCCTATTTGCTTCTTCTTCCTACTGTTTTAAAATTTAGTAATAGTATGTATGTAGTCGCTGTGAAATTGTGCATAACTACCTAACAAAATATAATACAACAACTTACATCACTGCCACCCTGTGAATGCTTATAAACACAATAAACACCCCTGTGTAAAGAAATAACATTTTATTTTTTTACCAATATAACTAATCGATCTATCAACGATTTCGTGTTTTCTTTAGTAGTATACTCTTTCTGTATCTTATCCACTGCATGTAATACTGTTGTGTGGTCTCTTCCGCCGAAAGCATCCCCAATGTCCGGAAAAGAATGATCCGTCAGTTTTCTTGACAGATACATCGCTATTTGTCTAGGATAGGCGACCGAATGGGATTTCTTTTTTGATTTCAAATCCACCAGGCTTATATCAAAATTCTCAGACACGATTTTCTGTATCGCAGGAATAGTAATGGTTTTAGACTCTTCTACGAGCATTCCTTTTAATACTTCCTTTGCTAAATCGACGGACATTTCACGACCCACAAGTTTTGAAGAAGCAACGACACGGATCAGCGCGCCCTCTATTTCCCTGATGTTCGAACGGACGTTTTCTGCCAGAAAATAAACCACATCTTTTGGAACAGGAATAGAAACCAGCTCACATTTTTTCTCGATAATAGCTATGCGGGTTTCAAGATTCGGTGGCTGAATATCTGCTGTAAGCCCCCAGTCAAAGCGAGATACCAGGCGCTCTTCAAGATCCGGGATCTCTTTTGGGGAGCGGTCACTGGACAGCACTATCTGTTTGTGTGAATCGTACAAGGTGTTAAACGTATGGAAAAATTCTTCCTGTGTTGATTCTTTTCCGGCGATAAAATGAGCGTCGTCCAGAAGAAGAACGTCGACATTCCTGTACATGGTGCGGAATTTCATAGTAGTTTTTGTTTTAATTGCCTGTATCAGCTGGTTTGTGAACTCCTCGCTCGAGATATACAGAATTTTTGCTTTCGGAAAATTTTTTAGGATCTGTTGCCCCATCGCCTGTAAAAGGTGTGTTTTTCCGAGACCCGTTCCACCATAGATGAACAGCGGGTTGTAGCTCTTCGCGAGACTTTCCGTTATCGCGAGAGCCGCGGCGTGAGCGAAACGATTGTTCGGGCCCACGACAAAATTCTCAAAGGAATATTTCGGATTCAGTCCGATCGTTTGATAAGCGCTTTCCGGGAATTGGCGTGTTCCGGAGAACATTGTTTTCAGCCAGCCCATGGTCCCGCTTTTTTCGTCAACGACGCCGGAGCCCGTCGGGGCCTGCGTTGAGGGAGTTTTGTCAGATAGTGCTTCCAGGTTATCTTCCGGAGTAGCAACGGCTGTTTTTTCAAAAACGATATTCATTTCTTTGCCGGAAGCTTGGAAAACCGCTGACCGGAGAAGGCTGATATACTTTTCTTTTATCCAATCCTCAAAAAATTTGTTGGGCACACCCAGCGTAAGCGAATCGTCATTGATCGATATTTGCTTTATCGGCAGGAACCACCTAGAGAAGATCTGGTCGTTGACTTCGGAACTAAGAAACGTCAGAGCTTTTTCCCATACATTGTCCATATATATTCACACGCAAAGGGTTGTTTTCAACTAGGAAACGACAAGAAATCAACAGCTTATCCACAGCATCCACTACAAAGAGAAATTTTGTAGTGTTATTATATCCGGTACCTTGGTACAATGCAAGGACAATTCTGACGATTTTTCGGAACAACGTGCAAAAATGAACGCTTTTTTAATGGCTTGACTAATTCAGACTGTATGTTATAATCAAACTTCAAAGAATTCGGGAAAAGGAGAGTTTTGTGAAAAAAACCTTAAGAAACAAATCAAATCGGAAAAGAAAAAGAGAACACGGATTCCGTAAACGAAGCAAGACCCGCTCCGGGAAAGCCATTTTGAGAAGAAGACGCCGGCTTAAAAGAGCGGTCCTGTCTGCGTGAAGATTGTACATCTAAAAAAGAAAAAAGATTTTAGTGACATTCTGGCTAAGGGTATAGTTATTCGCGGGCGGATAATTAAAGCGTATACGGCTTTTAGGGACGATTCGCAGGTATTGATTGGGGTAACGATAACGAAACGGGCCGTCCCTAAAGCCACGAAACGGAATTATATAAAAAGAGTGATTTACGGAAAATTTGCCCGTGAAAAAAAGGTGTTCAAGCCGGGGGTCACTCTCCTATTCAGGATGACCCGGGCTCTTCCTGATACCGTAAAAACGAATAAGACCACTGCGGAAGCTATCTCTCATGATGTGGAAACAATTCTTAACAAGATTCCAGATGAAAAAACTTATGATAGGATGCATACGAGGATATAAAAAATTCGTAAGTCCTTACAACATAATGTGTTGCAAGTTTGTGCCGACTTGCTCCGAATATGCAGTTCAGGCGATAGATAAGTATGGTATTATAAGAGGTGGGATCAGGGCCGCTTGGCGGATTTGCCGTTGTAATCCATTTTCTAAGGGCGGATATGATCCGGTCAAATAAACGAAAACAAGAATGAAGAGGAAAAATGGAAAAAAGAATGTTGGTTGCGTTAACGCTGTCTTTAGGAGTATTGTTTGTTTTCCAGTTTTTTTATAAACCCCCTACTCGTCATGGGTTACAACACAATGTGCCGCAAGCTACCACAGGAAAAACCCAGGCGGCCATGCCGGCGGCCGCGATAAAATCCACGGAACGAGACACAAAGATCGTACAACAGGAACAAACAATACAAACCCAAACCACAACAGTAGATACGGAAAAATACCACGCAGTTTTTTCAAATGAGGGTGCAGTGTTGCAAACCCTTGATTCGCGAGAGTTTAAGCAAAATAACGGCAAAGATGAACCGCTTATCGTGGTATCCCCTGTTGGAGAAGAATCTTTTTCTATGGAAGTAGGTGGGGTAGATCTTGCAAAAAAAGTGTATAAAATCGTGAGGCAGGGAAAAAATGGGATAGAATATCAGACCCAGAATCCAGTCGGGGTATCAATAAGTAAAGAGTATGTTTTCCCGGAAAATAAAGAAGGTTTTTCCCTGATAGTGAAAATCAAAAACGATTCGGCGGAAGAAAGAACGGTTTCATATTCACTAATAACCCCGATAGTTGGTAACGAATCGGAACATATGGGAGGACAGACGTATAAAGAAGTAGTAATGAAGATCGACGAAGAGAAGATTAAGAAGAATTCAGCCAAAGGGATATGGGCTAAGATAGGAAATATTAGCTGGACAGGAATGAAGAATAAGTATTTTTCCGCTATTGTTAAAACCCCTGCGATAATCGAGAAAGCTTCGGTAACGGGCGAAGGACAGAACATAGTGCCGAGCGTAACGACAAAGGAAAGGGTTTTACAGCCGGGACAAGAGATAAAGGATGAATATCTGATATATGCTGGGCCAAACGACGATAAAAGGATCAAGGAAACCGGATTTGGCCTTGAGAATATAGCCGATTATGGTTGGTTTGGGGGTATAAGCAAGCTGATAATACAGATACTCCACATTTGCTATAATGTGGTGAAAAACTGGGGAGTTGCGATAATAATATTGACCGCGCTTATCAATTTATTGCTCTTTCCCCTCACAATGAAAAGTTTTGTTTCAATGCACCAGATGAAACAGATACAGCCGCATATGCAGAAACTAAAAGAAGTACACAAAGATAATCCGCAGAAAATGAATAAAGAAATGATGGAGCTGTACAAGAAGTACAACATAAATCCTTTAGGGGGATGTTTGCCAATAATACTGCAAATGCCAATATTTGTAGCGCTATACCAGGGATTAATGCAGTCGATAGAACTTCGAGGAGCGCATTTCCTGTGGATAAAAAACCTTGCCATGCCGGACGCGATCCCTTTACCGGGTACGTTGCCGCTGGTCGGGAATCATTTGAATTTACTGCCGATCATTATGTCGGTTTTAATGGTCGTTCAACAGAAGATCTCCATGGGAAACACCAAGGATATGTCAGAAGAGCAGGCCATGCAACAAAAGATGATGCTTATTATGATGCCAATATTATTCGGTTTCATATTCTACAATATGCCGTCCGGGCTTGTTCTATACTGGCTTGCGAATACGATCCTTATGACAGGAGAACAATGGTTTTTATCTAAAAGGCTCGCCACGCAGCAAAAATAACAAAGCCTTTAACGCAAGATCTAAAGGGGCAGAACACAATTCTGCCCCTTTCGTTTTAGTAAAGCCCCTCAAGGCAAAAAAGAAAGTTTCCACGTGGAAACTTTTCCCCGCCATGGCCAAAAATCAAGCAAAAGGGAAAAGTATACACTATTCCTCTTTTGGTAAACTGGCGAAACAAAAAGTTCTGTCGTTCAGACGATTTCCTTTTTCGGAGAATTTTCTGACAATTTTGGCGCCGGCGGAACTCGCTTTAACGAGACATTCGTTCTTTACCAGAACGTATGCCTCGTTAAAGCTCAGGCAGTCCTCGGCGGCCTTGTCATTCACATTCCAAGCCTTCCCAAAATAGTCATAAATTTCTCCGGGAAATCGTATTCACTCCATTCCTTTTTGTTTCGCCAGTTTTCCGAACGGGAAGGATGCGTATTTTTCGCGGAAGTTCTCGCATTAAGACGAAAGAATATAGAGAAAGAGAAAAAGTTTTGAGCATCAAAATCTTGACAAACAGAAGGACGCGTGTTATATTCTCGGTAATAAGTTTCCACGTGGAAACAAAACAAAAACACACGAAAGGCTATATCGATGAGAAAAATAGCCGTTTGTAATCAAAAAGGCGGAGTTGCCAAAACAACATCCGCGATCAATATTTCCGCATTTTTAGCGCTCAAAGGACAACGTACACTGCTCATCGATCTTGATCCGCAGGCCAATGCGACAAGCGGTGTCGGTATCGATAAAAAAGAAGTGCAATACAGCATCTACAATGTTTTGCATGAACACGTCAAGATCGAAGAAGCTATCAAAGAAACCGAGATAGAACTGCTTTCCGTGGTTCCAGCGAATATTAATTTGACCGGCGCCGAGGTCGAATTGGTCAACGTGATGGGAAGAGAATATAAATTACGCAAAGCGATACAGGAAATGAAACGCCCATATGATTACGTTATTGTGGATTGTCCGCCGTCTTTAGGGCTACTGACGATCAATGGAATGACAATGGTCGAATCTGTTATCATTCCGATACAATGTGAATATTACGCGCTCGAGGGACTTGGGCAACTTGTAAATACCATCAAATTGATCAGAGATAATCTGAATAGCGTTCTTGAGGTAGAAGGCGTTTTAATGACGATGGCGGATTATCGAAATAAATTAACAAAGGAAGTTATCGACGAAGTGCAAAAATATTTCGGCGATAAAGTTTATAAGACGATCATTCCCAGGACGGTTAAGCTTGCCGAAGCCCCAAGTTTTGGCAAGCCAGTGGCGCTTTATGATAAGCACTCCCTTGCCGCCAAAAAATATGAAGGGGTTGTTTGTGAGATATTGGGGTTGCCTCTGCCGGAGGTAAAACCAAAAGAAGAAAAAACGACGCAACAAGCAGAAAACAAAGAAGTTACAAATAACGTGGAGGGTTAATATGGAAAGAAGATTAGGCCGGGGGTTGGAAGCGCTGATCCCTGAAAGCGTGAATAAGTCCAAAGAAAAGATAGAGGTTGTCAAGATAACGGATATAATGCCTAATCAAAAACAGCCCAGAAGAGTTTTTAACGAAGAGAAATTAAAAGAACTTTCAGAATCGATAAAACAAAAAGGAATTATACAGCCGATACTGACGCGTATAAAGGAAGGAAAATACGAGATCATCGCCGGAGAAAGAAGATGGAGAGCGGCAAAAGCCCTCGGCCTTGAGGAGATCCCGGTTATTGTTCGGCGCGATGTGAACGATGTGACCAGTCTCGAACTTGCGCTGATAGAAAATATTCAACGAGAAGAATTAAATCCTATTGAAGAAGCGCGGGCGTACAAAGAACTCGTGGAAAAATACGAATATACGCTGGAAAAAGCGGGAGAAGTGGTAGGAAAAGGGAAAACAACCGTAGCGAACAGTTTAAGACTTTTGAATTTATCGAAGCCGATGCAGGACTCAGTGGAAAAAGGGGAGCTGACCACCGGACACGCCAAAGTGCTTTTGGCCGTGCCGAGCGAATACAGGAGAGAAAATCTCGCGAAAAAAGTTATCGAGAAAAATCTCTCGGTTCGTCAGCTGGAACAGTTGATCCGCTTTTTGGACGAGGTAAAATCTAAGCCGAGGAAACACAAAGATCCGGAAGTTGCGAAAATAGAAGAAGACCTTCAGCACAAATTCAAAACGAAAGTACAAGTTCATTACGGGAAAAAAAGAGGAAGCATAGAGATACAATATTTTTCGCTGGACGATCTTAATCGAATATTGAAGATGCTGATCCCTGAAGCGCTTATGTGATTACGCTTGACTTTTTCGGCGTAAAGGAGTAAAAGAGTACTCAAATAGAAAGCCTTTAAAACGGTACAGCGTGACCGAAAAGGAGAAAAAAATGAAAAACCTGCTTGTCCATATAACGACAGGCGGGTTTTTTTTTGCGCAAACCAGGCTCATAGGGAAGGGAACACGCCATGAAATCTAACAAGACGGAAATTCTGGATAAAGAAGGAATGGATCGCGTCATAAAAAGAATGGCCCACGAGATCGTGGAACAGAACCGCGGCGTGGAAAATCTCGCCATCATCGGCATCAAAACAAGAGGAGCGTACATTGCGGGGCGCCTAGCCTCGAAATTAAAAGAAATAGAAAAACAGACAATCCCGGTAGGAGCGCTGGATATAACGCTTTACCGCGACGATCTCACCGAAATAGCCGCGCAGCCCACAGTTCACGCGACGGAAATAGATTTTGATATAACCGGGAAAAATATAATCCTGGTAGACGACGTTCTTTTTACGGGAAGGACCGTGAGATGCGCTTTGGATGAACTGGTGGATTTCGGCCGTCCGGCGAAAATAAAATTGGCCGTTCTCATAGACAGAGGGCACAGAGAGCTTCCGATAAGACCGGATTATGTTGGGAAAAATATCCCGACGGCGAGAAAAGACAGGATAGAGGTTAAATTGAAAGAACTGGACGGGAACGAAGAAGTGATGATGATACAGGAAGACCAAGAAAAGGCGAAAAAATGAAAAAGACCGTCGTGTGGGAGAAAAAACATCTTTTAGGGATAGAAGAGCTTAGCAAAGAAGAGATCATCCTTCTTTTGGACCAGGCGGAAAGTTTCAAAGAGGTCGTAAAGCGCGCGATCCCTAAAGTCCCGCCGCTCCGGGGAAAGACCATAGTTAATTTATTTTGCGAGCCGTCGACGAGAACAAGAACCTCTTTCGAACTGGCCGCGAAAAGATTGAGCGCCGATACGGTAAGCGTGGCGACGAGCTCCTCCAGTTTTCTTAAAGGGGAAACATTGAAAGACACCGCGAGAAATCTCGAGGCGATGAATATCGACATGATAATCATAAGACACTCCTGCGCGGGAGCGCCAAAATTTTTATCGGAATGCGTAAACGCGTCCGTCGTCAACGCCGGGGACGGATCCCACGAACATCCTACACAGGCGCTGCTCGATGTGTTCACGCTGAGAGAAAAACTGAAAAAAATAGAAGGGCTGAAGGTAAGCATAATCGGCGACATAGAACACTCAAGGGTCGCCAGAAGCAATATCTGGGCGCTGACAAAACTTGGGGCGAAAGTCACCGTGTGCGGCCCGCGCACGATGATGCCGGCAGGGATAGAAAAAATGGGAGTAAAAGTAACGTGCGACGTGAACGAAGCGCTTGAGGGGGCCGACGCCATCAATGTTTTGCGCATACAGCTCGAAAGACAAAAACAGCAGTTGTTCCCGAGCACGCGCGAATACGTGAGAAATTTCGGGATAACAAAAGACAGGTTGAAGAAACACGCGAAAAAAGATATTCTGATACTTCACCCCGGCCCGATAAACAGAGACGTGGAACTCTCACAGGATGCGGCCGACGGGGAATATTCGGTGATACTCGAGCAGGTGACGAACGGCGTGGCCGTCAGGATGGCCGTTCTGTTCCTTTTAAGCACGACGAGACAGATAATAGAACAGGCACAGAAAGAATAACAGTGGAGACGGAAAAGAAATGAAAATACTGATAAAGAACGGAAGAGTAATAGATCCCTCGCAGGGGATAGACAAAAAAACCGATGTGTTGGTCGAAAAAGGGAAGATCGCGAAAACAGGAAATTGCGCGGCCGATAAAGAGACCAAGGTGATCGACGCCGCCGGAAAGATCGTGTGCCCCGGGTTTATAGATATGCACACGCATTTAAGAGAACCCGGCAGAGAGGATAAAGAAACCGTGGAAACCGGATTGCGCGCCGCAGTCGCCGGAGGATTCACAACGGTGTGTGCGATGCCGAACACGGAACCCGCGTGCGATACGCAGTCGCAGGCGTTGTTCCTCAGGGAAAAAGCCGCTAAACTCGGAACGGGAACGGTCATTCCCGTCGGAGCGATAACTAAAAAAAGGGAAGGAAAAGCGATCTCGCAGATGAGCGAACTGAAGGACGCGGGATGTCTTTTGGTGTCAGACGACGGGAGCGGCGTGCAGGACGCCGCGGTGATGAGACGCGCGATGGAATACGCCGCGATGCTGGGGTTGGTCGTATCGGTGCACTGCGAAGAAAAGACCCTCGCGGAGAACGGCGTGATGAACGAAGGATATTGGTCCACGGTGCTGGGACTTAACGGAATACCGCGGGAAGCTGAAAATATAATGATAGACCGGGATATCAAACTCGCGGAACTTACAAAAGCAAAACTGCATATCGCGCACGTAAGCACGAAGGAAGGCGTGGAAATGGTTCGTGCCGCCAAGAAAAAAGGGATAGCGGTCACCGCCGAAGCGACACCGCATCACTTCACTCTGACCGATGAAGAAGTGAAAACATATAACACGAACCTTAAGGTGAACCCGCCGCTTCGCACGAAGGACGACGTGGAAGCGGTGAAAAAAGGATTGAAAGACGGAACGATAGACGTGATAGCCACGGATCACGCTCCGCATCTTGAGAGCGAAAAAGAGAGAGAATTCGACTTTGCTCCGTTCGGGATGATAGGCCTGGAAACCGCACTGGCACTAGCCTGTACAGAACTTGTGGACGACGGATATCTGACGATGAAAGAACTGATACAAAAACTTGCCGAGAATCCGGCGAAAATACTCGGGTATGAAAAAGGAACGTTAAAGGAAGGGGCCGCGGCCGATATAACTATTTTCGATCCCGAAAAAAAATGGGTGTATGAAAAGAACAAGATAAGGTCCAGGTCCGCTAACTCGCCTTTTATAGGACGGGAGTTAAAAGGGAAGGTCACCGACGTTATCGTGGACGGGAAGATCGTTATGAAGGAAGAAGAACTGGTGTAAAATGGAAAAGAGGAGAGAAAAAAGAACGGTACGGGGGATCATCACCTCGAACAAAAAGATCGCCGAAAACCTTTTTCTTATGACAATAAAAGAAAAATGGCTCGTAACAAAAAGTAAAGCCGGTCAGTTCGTGAACGTGAAAGTCGCGGAAAATTCCACAGACCCGCTTTTAAGAATACCGCTCGGGATCCACCAGATAAAAAAAGAAGGCATATCGCTTTTGTACAAAGTCGTAGGCAGGGGGACAAAGATCCTTTCGTCCAAACAGGCTAAGGGATCGATAGATGTTCTCGGGCCGCTCGGCACGCCATTCGATATTTCGAACACGGATAAGAACACAATGGTCATCGTCATTTCGGGAGGGCATGGCCTGGCGCCGCTTTTCGCGCTTTCGGAAGAGCTCAGAAGAAAAAAACACCACGTGGAATTTTTTATGGGAGCGCGAACGGGAGAGCATCTGGTGAGGGATAAAGAACTGAAAAAGATCGGTGTTATTGTTCATAAAGTCACGGATGACGGAAGCTGCGGTTTCAAAGGATGTGTTACCGACGCCGTGGAAAAGGTGCTTGCCGCTCAGGGAAAAAAATACGCGAAAAAACAGATATTCGCCTGCGGGCCGTTGCCCATGATAAAAGCCGTGGCGGCGATAGCCGCGCGCGAAAAAATACCTGCGCAGGTCACGCGCGACGAATACATGGCGTGCGGGATCGGCGCGTGCAGGGGATGCGCGGTGCGGACAAAAGAAGGAATAAAACTGGCGTGTACGGACGGGCCTGTTTTCGACGCCGCTATATTGGAATGGTGAAGAAATGAAAATAGATATGAGAATAAAAATAGCCGGAATAACTTTTGATAACCCGGTCTGGACCGCTTCGGGGACATTCGGCTACGGACAGGAATTCGAGGGCCTTGTGGACCTGAACAAGGTCGGCGCGATAGTCGCGAAGACGGTAACGCTTAACGCCCGCGACGGGAATCCGGCGCCGCGTGTCGTGGAAACTCCGTCAGGAATGCTGAATTCTATCGGACTGGAAAATAAAGGTATCGACTATTTCAAGAAAACCGGTCTGTCGTTCATGAAAAAGTTCCGGACAAAAGCAATAGCCAGTATCGCCGGCAGTACGGAAGAGGAATTCATAAAGTGCGCGGAAATAATGTCAAAAGACGAAACGCCGGATGCGATAGAAGTGAATCTGTCCTGTCCGAATGTGCATCACTCGGCCGGGAAATATAAATTGTTCGCGCAGGATCCGGAATTAATAGAAAGGCTAGTGGGAGAAATAAAAAAAGTATCGAAGGTTCCAGTGATCGTCAAGCTTACGCCGAATGTTACGGACATCACGGAAACGGCCAAAGCCGCGGAAGAAGGCGGTGCCGACGCCGTGTCTTTGGTGAACACGTATCTTGGCATGGCTGTAGACGCGGAAACGATGAAACCCTTACTGGGTAATGTGGTCGGCGGATTAAGCGGACCGGCGATAAAACCGATAGCGCTGAGGGCTGTAAGAGAAGTTTATAAAAGCATAAGTATTCCCATTATCGGGATAGGTGGTATAATGTCGGGGTTGGACGTGGCTGAATTCATGTTATGCGGCGCGCGCGCCGTGCAGGTGGGGACAGCCAATTTTGTGGATCCTTCCGGGATAGAGAATATCATAAAAGAATTCGAAGAATATCTCGAAAGAAAAAACATAAAAAACGCCGAAGATATCATAGGAAAGCTGAAGGTATAAATGATAAATACGAAAGATCGACTGATAGTGGCGCTCGACGTCGATACGGAAAAAGAAAGTCTCGATCTTATCGAAAAACTTTCGCCGATCGTGAACGTGTTTAAAGTAGGCATAGCGCCGTTTACCGGATACGGACATAGTTTGCTGAGGAAGATCGAGGAAAAAAACAAAAAAGTTTTCCTAGATCTCAAATTCCACGATATCCCGAACACCGTAAGCAACGCCGCGTATCAGGCCGCGGATAAAAAAGTGTTCATGATGAATTTTCATTGTATGGGCGGGGAAAAGATGTTGAAGGCCGCCGTAGACGGGGCTAAGAAACGCGGTGACACCCGGACGATACTGCTCGGCGTGACGGTCCTTACCAGTATGAGCGAGGAAGATCTCTCGGCGATAGGTATTTCCGGGAGCGTGGAATCGAAGGTCATGGAGTTCGCCGCGAGCGCGAAACGCGCGGGGCTTGACGGAGTGGTAGCTTCGGCGAAAGAAATAAAAAAAATAAAAGAGCAATGCGGGAAAGATTTTCTCGTTGTGACACCGGGGATAAGGCCGGCATGGTCGGAGGCGAACGATCAGAAAAGAATCGTGACGCCGGAGAAGGCCATAGCGGACGGGGCGGATTATATAGTTGTGGGCAGGCCCATTATTGCCGATAAAGATCCTCTTGGCGCGGCGAAAAAAGTAATGGAAGAGATAGAGAGAGCCGAGAAAAACAAATAATAAAGGAAGGGAAGTCATGCAGGAAAGAGAGATCCTTGATATTTTCATAAAAACGGGCGCGTATAAACAGGGGCATTTTAAACTTTCAAGCGGGCTGCATTCCGGGTCTTATCTGCAGTGCGCGCTTGTTCTTGAGAATCCGGTCATCGCGGAAAGATTGTGTGTGGCCCTTGCTCAGAAATTCAAAGCTCAAGAGCCGGACGTGGTCATAGGGCCCGCTATGGGCGGCATTGTGCTGGCGTATGAACTTGCCCGCGCTTTGGGCGCTAGAGCGCTTTTCACCGAAAGGGACGATACCGGAAAAATGACGCTTAGAAGAGGTTTCTACATTTCGCCCAACAACAAAGTCCTTATCGCCGAAGATGTTCTGACTACCGGAAAATCTGTGAATGAGGTAATAGAGCTTTTAAGACGTGACAGCATAACTCCGATCGGGGTTACGAGCCTTGTGAACCGGAGCGGTGGCAAAGTGAATTTCGGCGGCATAAAGTGTGAAAGTCTTTTGAATCTCAGCATTCCTACTTTCGATCCGAATGATTGTCCTTTGTGCAAGGAAGGTCTCGCGATCGAAAAGCCAGGGTCGAGAAAATAATAATACAAAGAGATCTCATTTCGTTTCACGCGTTTTCTCAATTTGGTGTAACGTCCAAATCTTTCGATCTGTCTGCCGTGGGGACATTCTGTGCGTCTCCTCCAATTTGGCTATGGCAGGCATGTCCGATTTGCCTTTTCATTGTCATTGCGAGCGAAGCAATCTCTAAAAAATATACTACCGTTATCTCTTAGCTGTCGTGCGTTATCCTGCGCGTTTCGAGAAAAGCCCTGTTATTTTTATTCTCCCGGCGTTCGCCTAGCGCAGATGCGTAATTTACTTCTATCTATTGTGGGCTTTTCTCTCCAATGCTCGGATTTCCGCACGATAG
>Ga0116171_10000146_pt1 | contig 72595 bp, 1 predicted proteins | sample AD_JPNHW2_MetaG_FD_89798 | JGI IMG/M metagenome (GOLD analysis project Ga0116171, IMG submission 89798) | Active sludge microbial communities of municipal wastewater-treating anaerobic digesters from Japan - AD_JPNHW2_MetaG | ecosystem: Engineered > Bioreactor > Anaerobic > Digestate | place...
AAATGCCGGGCAAATTGTCCGTCGGAATGAAGCGACGCGAATAATGCAGCCTGTAATGTAATTGCGGCAATGGTAGCTATCGCAAGAACCACAAGCGGAGCGCTTGATACAAGAAGCCCTCCCGTAAAAAGCGCGGTACCAGTGACCGCCAGTAAGGACCCTACGAAAAGCACCCCTTCCGACAAACCACGGGAAATAGCCCGGCCTAACGTATCGCCGAAAACCGGTGTAAGTGCGGCATCAAGCCTGGCCTGTAAGGCGAGAATTAAAGCACGAATTTGTCCGAATATACCCGTTTGTATAACTAATAGTTCACCTGACGTTTGTATCGCTAATAGTTCACCTGAGGCCGCGGCTGGCGTCGCCGGGGCAGGCGACGCCAGGTTAGTATCCACAGCCAAAGATGCTTGGGACAATTCTTGACTTCGTTTTTCAATAACGCCTCTAACTTCTTTTATAAGATACGTTACGGCATTTGCGTCAATTCTTGGATCTTGCTCTTTCATACGCGTTATACGCGTTTCCAAATTTTCAACTTGAGCAAACAATTTTTTCAGGTCTTCAGCCTTGGCTTGTTTGATCACACCAAACAGACCAAAAAGACTTGTTATCGAGCCAAAAACATATTGAACAGCATGTATGCTATCCGAGAACGTATTGAGCTCATCCAAGCGCTTTTCGATATTTTTGACTACGATGTCGTCATCCGACTTTTCAAGTTTATCTTTCAGTTGTGTCTGCAAGTCTTGAAGTCTCGTGTGTATGTTATACAATTCGCTTGCCGCGGCGTTCAGCGACCGCAGAAGCGACGGGGAATCCCCAGACAGACCTGCGATCTTATCCAACTCAGCATTGAACTGGTTTTCATATATATTTATGATATCGGCGTCGTTGATGATGTTTGCCCTCGACAAGTCTGAAATATGTTTGTCGATCATATCGCGAATATTAGATGCGTCTTCCTCGTCTATCGCGCACTCGCGCATCTTTGCGTAGATCGTCTCGAGTAACTCCATCCCGTCGTCGCGTGTTATATAACCATACTTCATTGCAATTACAGTCTTATCGATCGTTCCTTTAAGCGTATCAAAATCTGTAGTATTGGCATTTTCGCGTAATTCCCCCGCTTTAGTTTCCTGCGAGGTTATCACTACGGCCGCGGCGGAAGTGTTTACGGTTTCAGTTAAAGCGTTCGCTTCAGCGGCGGTGATGAGTTTTGCACCTAGTAAATCAGAAGTGTGCCGGCCTATCATGCCGCGAATCTTAGATGCGTCTTCCTCGTCTATCGCGCAATTGAGCATCTGCGCGTAGATCATCTTGAGTAACTCCATCCCGGCGGCGTGTTCTATAGAACCATCCATCATTGATCTTACAGTCTCATCAATCGTTTTTCTAAGCGCATTACGATCTAAAGTATCCACTTGTTGGCCTAATTCCACCGCTTTAGTTTCCTGCGGGGTTGACGTTCCGGCCGCGGCGGGAGTGTTTACGGGTTCAGCAGTTTTTGCGGGTTTATCAGCATTTGTAGCCTCATTTTCCGGAGTTACGGAACTTTTTGCTTCGAATCTGGGAGATGAGGCTTCTGTCTTACGGGCCGTTTCTCTTCCGACAGCTACCAGTAAGGACGCGACGAAATGCAAAGCTTCCGACAAACCACGGAAAATAGCCCGGCCTAACCCCTCGCCGAAAACCGGTGTAAGTACGGCAGCCAGCCTGGTCTGTAAGGCCAGAATTAAAACACTAATTTTCCCGAGCATACCCGTACCAGAAGGCCCTGTAGCGTCGAACAGTTCTTTATCTCGAGAGAGATAACAAATTGTTACACCCCGGAGCAATTCGCTCAATTCATCAAATGTTATTATTCCATGTCCAAAGTTATAGAGGTTATTTTCTATAACAGCAGTTATATTGGAATATATAGCGCCAATGTTTTTAGCAGACGCTTTTTCAAACATTTCTTTACAGAACATCTCGTTCAGTTCAATCAAATATTCTCTATAGTTAGCGTTCATAAAAATCTTTTCATAGACAGTGGCAATCAGGGCCATCTTGTCTTCTTTTGACATTTCATTATTTTTTAAAATATTTGATACGTCTTCGGCTATTTCTAGACGTATAAGCCTCTTAACATCTTCCCTTGAGAGCACGTTGTTTTCATTATTCCCTTCCCCGGCAGAAGTCCTCGCCTCGAAAATTCTATTGATCAGTTCGATAAGACCATCTTTGGTCATTGAACCATCCGGAAATTTCATACTCTTTCCCATTTCAATACTTTTTTTAAGGCGTCACTCATCTTTTCGGACCGCGTATCACTGATGCTTTGCGCTGTTCCAAAACCCAAAAGCCCCAAAAACCGTAGTAATAAAGAGTTTGCGTCTTTGTTCGTTCGCGAAAACGCTATATAGTCGTTCAGAGTATGTCCGGATATAACGGCGATCAGCGCGAGACTACCGGCTAGGACAGCTCCGGCTATTCCCAGTGAGAATATCGTAAGAAGTCCTACGATCGCAGTTCCGCTTGCGATAAGAGAAAAAGTGAAATGCCGGGCAAATTGTCCGTCGGAATGAAGCGACGCGAATAATGCAGCCTGTAATGTAATTGCGGCAATGGTAGCTATCGCAAGAACCACGAGCGGAGCGCTGGACACAAGAAGCCCTCCCGTAAAAAGCGCGGTACCAGTGACCGCCAGCAAGGACCCTACGAAAAGCACACCTTCCGCCAAACCACGGGAAATAGCCCGGCCTAACGTATCGCCAAAAACCGGGGTGAGCGCGGCATCCAGCCTGGCCTGTACGGCGAGAATTAAAGCACGAATTTTTCCGAATATATCCGTTTGTATAACCAATAGTTCACCTGAGGCCGCGGCTGGAGTGGTTACGGTTCCAGTTAAGGCGTTCGCTTCAGCGGCGGTGATGAGTTTTGCACCCAGTAAATCCGAAGTGTGCCGGCCTATCATGCCGCGTATATCCGATGCGTCTTTAGCGCTTGTCGCGCACTCCAGCATCTTCCCGTAGATCATCTCGAGTAACTTCATCCCGGCGTCGTGTTCTATAGAACCATTCTTCATTGATCTTACAGTCTCATCGATCTTTTCTCTGAGCATATTACGATATAAAACATCGTCTTTTCGGCCTAATTCCTCCGCTTTAGTTTCCTGCGGGGTTGACGTTCCGGCCGCGGCGTAAGTGTTTACGGTTTCAGTTAAAGCGTTCGCTTCATCGGCGGTGATGAGTTTTGCACCTAGTAGATCCGAAGTGTGCCGGCCTATCATGCCGCGAATTTTTAATGCGTCTTCCTCGTCTATCGCGCACTCGAGCATCTTCGCGTAGATCGTCTCGAGTAACTTCATCCCGGCGTCGTGCTCTATAGAACCATTCTTCATTGATCTTACAGTCTCATCGATCTTTTCTCTGAGCATATTACGATATAAAACATCGTCTTTTCTGCCTAATCCCTCCGCCTTGTTCTCCTGCTGAGTTGATTGAACGGGCATATCCACACTCTGAGCTGTGACCGATCTGCCGAAAACATTCTGCATCGTGCCAAGTCCAGTAAGTTTTGCGACAAAAGACGCGATCACGGAGAACTTTGATAGATAACCACCCAATGCACTGTTCTTGACGCGTTTTCCTGAATTTGTCCCGAGAAAACCAATGATTGAATCATTCGCCAGGTGCAGTATAGTTCCCGGCACAATGCTGAGCAGGCCAAAACCGGAAAAAGATAAAGCCGTGGTTATTACCCCGTTCATAAGACCGAACATCAAGTGGCGCTCGAAGTATCGTCCTTTTCCCGAGGCGGAAAGCCCCGTGTATTTGCCCTTATGCACGACCGCGCCGCAAAGAGCCTGTACAACGATGATATTCCCCATCAACAATAAACCGAACGGCGTCGCCAATAACCCCGTTCCCAGAAGTAAATAGAACCCAAGCATCAGTACAGCCCCGCGAAAGGTAGCTTCCTCGCCTATCTCGATTATTCGCAAATTCAACGTTCCCGGCAAGGATTTCAATATGCCGCTTTGGGCCGAACTTTTCAAAGAAGAATATAAGCGATTAACTCCATTGGTGAAGAAAGTCTTTATCACGGAAAAAATCGCTTTTATTGCGTTTGAAACATAGTTTGTGATCTTTAATGAGGTTCCGGCGGAAAGCCCCCATACTTTTTCAACGAAGGAAAGTACGGATAAAAACAATCGTTGACGCGGCGACAAGTTTATTTTTTGATTTTGATTGAAACTGATAAAATCCAGGGCAGAGATCTCCTGGATCGTGTTAGCATAGAGTTTCTTATCTCCTAAGGCGGCCGAATAGGAAGCATTTGTGTTGGCACTACTGATTATACTATTGATGTTATACTGCGACAGGGCGGTAACACCGTATAACGGTATATTAAGGACATCCATAATGTCGCTGTTGTTCCCGACACTTTCGTCAATGTAAGTACGCAGCAGGCTCTCAAGTGACGGGATGCCATAGACCGTATTCGTATAACTCATTTTCAGCGTGTTTAACGTGTCCGTAGCCATCTGTTGTGACGCGGCCGTGAATAAGGCCCGAAGTTGATTTACAAAATTTGCCAGTACCTGCATCGTATCGCCAACGGCACCTACCCTGTCGGCATTAAGGATACTAACATAGTCATTGATCTGGCGTAACGCGGAATCAAGTTTGTCGGCTATGGTCGTAAAGATACCGGCATCGCCGTTCTGAAAATTTCCGATGAACCCATACATCGAAAAAATCATACCGTTAGCGATCAGCAGCATTTTAAGGACCGTGAACACATGAACACCGTCGGACCGTATCTCTTCGCGCAATTGAGACAAAACGCTGGCAAGCATAAGTGAAAGGCCCGTAAGCAGAATAACGGGCAAAACCGGAGTAGCGATAACAAGGGTTACTCCGAAACCAAGCGCGCCGAGCGCCGGGATCATGTTCACGACCAAAACGACCGTTGTCATAACGGTTCCTATCAAGCTCGTCCAGCGCATGAGGCCTGTGGCATCCGAATGAAAAAGCTCTTTCGCCAGCCCCGCTATCCCGCATGTCCCCCAGAGGATAGCGGCGGCATAGGACGCGCCAAGAACGACCGACACAAGAAGCCCGGCCAATGACGCGTACATGAGCAAATTTATGGCAATTCTGCTTGTTCTTGAAAGATCAAAGGAACCTATAAAAACATTCAGCGCCGATATCATTGACCCGGCGAATGACGTCACCCCCGCCACGGTTTGCGCGACAGGAGCGAACGAATTTGACGACAAATATCCGTTCAAAGCGTTTTGAAGCGATAACAGTAACGTCGAAAGGCGCGCCAATATCCCGATCTTAGTGGCTGTATTCACCTGGGCAGTTTCGAAAACAGCTCGTTCCTCGCTTATGGTTCCAGTTATTGATTGCGTAGTGCCAAATCCAAAAAATCCCGCGATAGAAGCCAGCGACGACAGACTGGAGGCCATTGTCATCAAAGATCGTTCAGCGGCGCTAAGTTGTCCGGTTTTATTAGCGATACGGGCGATCATATTGTTCGCGGCATGCAAAAGTATTGTTGCCGCAAGACCGTATCCTATCCCGAACGGTCCAAGTCCCACCATTATAGTGCCCATGAACAGTCCGAACGTAAAATGACTGCTGAAATTACCCTCATGCGCGGCGGCAAAGAGCAATGCCTGACCAATAAGAAGACCTGCCGCAAACAGGATGCCGGCAAAAGTAAAACCAGTGACACCCAAAACGGCCATCCCCCCCATAAGCAATAGTCCCCGGAATAAACCTTCCTCTACGATACTGTCGAACAAACTTAGCAGGATATTAGCGCCAAGAGAAATATTGGAAAGGCTTCCGAATATGCTTGTGAGAAACGCGGCAAAACGGCTTTCAAGTATGGATTGTGTTCCTAATTGCGCCAAAGGGACGCTTTGGGCATGCTGATACATGGAAATTTGGAAATTTGAATATGCAGACTTTAAAGCTTCAATAAGTCGGCTAAAAAGTCCGATTTTTTCTTCGGTTATATTTTGGGCCGATTCTTCCGACGTTGAGAGCTGCGCCGTTTCAGCGGTCTGCGAGGGGGTTGCAGCTTCAGTCTGAGCAGCTTTGGCAGCTTCCACCTGAGTAGCTTTGGTAGTTTCAGTCTGAGTAGCTTTGGCCCCTTCGGTCTGTGCGCTGTCGGATGCCGGTGAGGTTTTCTCATTGGATTCGGCCGCATTAGAACCGAATGCTGTCGCCGCTGGCGCGCGGGCTTCCTCGAGTTTAGCCAGTACGATACGTTTAGCGGCGTCTATCTTGCCAGGGTCGTTTATGCCCATTGCCGCGGCATTGCGCTCGACGATCTCGTCGAATTTCCCGTTCGCGGTATTAGACAAAATCTTTTCCGCCAGATATTTTGGCAAGGATCTCTGGATCCTGTCGGCAAGATTATTCTCGCTTGATGTTTCTCCCATTTCCCCTTTAGCGATACGGTCTTCGAACGCCGGTTTAATCTTTTCCAACATCGCCTTGAATTCTATCAGATCTTCAGCCGCTTTATCCGCGGTTTTATCGTTGCCGGATACGGTGTCATTTTGCCGCTCCGAGTAATTTAAAAGATATTCTGACACCAGGTTCTTGAGGACTGTTGCGTTGACATTGGCGCCGTTTTCCATCCTTGTCCGGATAAAATCCGCTATCATCGCGGCCATTGCTTTTTCCATAGCCGCCTTTACGTCAACATTGAGGCTTCGCACTATCTCTTTCATGACGGAAAACATCGAAAACAACGCCAGATACGAACCGTTTTCCGTGTATTCGCCCACCCCGGCAGCGTTATTGGTCAGTATGGTGATATACGGCCGTTTGTCGATCTTAGGATTATACCGCGGTAGAAGTACGAGATATGAAAGCTTATCCGACGACATGAGATTTTTAATACCGGTAGTATGGAAACCGCCGGTCACGATGGCGGCGGCGGTGACATTGTTTTTTTTCATCATAGCGATCGTATTGTTAAGCATCGCCCGGTTTCGTGACATAGCCGCGCTGTAAAAGACCAACGCTTCCGGCAATTTATCAAATATCTGCAGTGATCCATCAAGATCCGCGGGGATCGCCATTTTATTTTCCGCGTAATGTTTTTTTATAAAATCAATGAAAGTCGTTTTTTTTATGTCGTTCTGATGCGATAGCAGGTATCTCAGCTGGCCGTTTGTAAGTTTGACCGAATACAGGTTATAAAGGATCTCGGAATTCTTCAAAAGCGTGGTCAGCTCACGTTCGGCACTATTGCGGTAGAGTTTTTCCTTTATCGTGCATTCGTAGCCTTCTATTTCATCCATGAGCCCGGCAATATCGATCGATTCATAAAGCGTGACATAGTCGCTGAATTTTTCGAGATTCGGATATATGCTCGTATCGATGCCGTTGGATTTCGCCAGCATGATAATGTATGAATAGAAAACGCTTTTCGACAATTTGCCCAGTTTAAATGAAAGACTTTTGAGAACCAATTCTTCCAGCTTGGCGCGCGGAAGTTTCTGTGTGAGAACATCAAGCAGAAGATCCCTTTCATTGTTCGTACCGGCATAGTTGATACCTTTTTCAAGTGCGATGGCTTTTTCGAGCGAGGCGATATTAGGGTAACCCTCTATCTTCACACCGTTTTTCTCACCCAAGCCTCGTACGGCGCCCCAGCGGTCTGTAAATTTTATATTGGTGCTTCCGTTCAATACGGAATTATGATTTAGCAGTTTAAGGTCGGATGAAATGATTTTGTCCTCAAGCGCCGCCAAAGCGGATTTCAGCGTATCCACATACCCGAGGTTTTCGTTCTTGAATTTCAAAAGCTCCAGGAACGCGTTATAATTCTGAAGATATAATTTACTGTCGTCGATACCGTAAATCTTTACAGGTGTAGCAGAAAGTGCCGCAAAAAATTCCCCTGCTGAGATCCGGCCTTCTTTCATAAGCCCTTCGGCTACGGTCCGTTTTACCTTTTCGTCAGGGAACGCCGATATAACGCTCATGTCGATATAGCCTTCCGAACCTTCTACGCCGATCACATTGATATTGTAGTTCACGAGAAGATTTTCAAGTATCGCTACTATGGATTCCTGCGCGCCGAAGTTATCATGCGTATCCTTGATATCGATGATAAGCCGGTCACTTGAGGTAATGTTAACGTCTTTGGTTATCGCCACATCACGCGGGATAGAGACCTGATCGAGATCAATGCGGTTGTTATATACGACATTCGCCGGAGCGGGTGCAACGCGGTTTTCCCCCTGAGCGAAATCGATCTGTTCGACAAAGAAAACAAAAGATATCGTAAGCGCGATCGCCTTTAGTATAGGTTTGAATGTGGATGTGTGCGCACCCCGGTGAGCAAGTATTTCTCCGTTCAGAAATTCTTGTCCATGTGTTTCACACACACCGTTCTTTGAAACAAACGCATCCATTTTAGCCCCTGTAAGAACTTAATAAAGTTCTTTAAAATGAATCAAATCAAAAATCAACTACAGCATTCTAATTTATTTTGTTACTATATGCAAGTGAGCGTGTAAAAATTTTTTCTCTTAACCTTCTACACTTTAAGTATACCACCACCTTAAGGCATACGTCGCCAAAATATATAGCTTTTTTTTATTTAACAATATGGCGATCATGGTCCAAACTGCAGGAAATAATGTAAGTTACATTAAATACGAAAATGGACTAATACAAATTATTCTGTCTATTGTTAATCTGCGTAAGGATGATAGATCTGAGTCATAAAAAAATGGATCCAATTTCCTAAGTATTAGAATTGGGTTTCTGAATAGATATCGGCCAAAACGGACTCTTCCGTTTCCTTATCGCTGTCTGTCTCAGAGACGGAATTTACGGCCGTGAATTTAGTACCGCGTTTAACCTCACTCTGCATCTTTGCAACTGCAGCCGCGCCGTAGGTGGTTATTGCGGACTGTTTGTTCGAAAGGATTTGGCTGATAACCAAAATCGTGACAGCTACAAACGATCCGTCAGTAATTATGACCGAGTCGGACAAATTAACGATCAGATCGTAGAGGCTTTGCGCCGTGTTCGTACCGACTATACCGGTTACGCTAATTGTCGCATTCATATCGGCTCCAATGCTCGAACCAAGCAAGTCAGCCTTGCTGGTTTGCTGACCAATAACCCTTACAACGACGTTATTGGCGTTCAGATCGATATTCATACTGGTAAGAGCCAGACTCACATCGTCAGCCTGAGTTTGATTTTCACATGCTATTACAGTACGCGACATATTTCCGTATTGGCTGCTCAGACTGTTAGCTGCGATCATGTGTTTGATGAAAGCGGCGAATTGCATACGCTGTTTTTCCGTTGTGATGTTCAATACTTTATCGGCACTTATGATCTGTATGTTTATGTTATTTGTCTTAGCACCGATATTGACCAGCAACGCTCTAATCTGACTCTTTATGCTGTTCCATATCTCGCCAAGCGATGAAGATACCTGTCCTGCTTCGGCAACCGCGACAGCCTTTTTCGGCGCGGCTGTTTCAAATGCGCCTACACCCTGCTCTTCGATCTTTGCGGCGATCATTTCCGACAGTGTTTCAGTTTCCACAGTTTGTTTATCGGATGTAAGCGTCTCGCCTTCAAGCGATCCGTCTTCCGTAAAGGTTTCCGGAGCCTCTGTCTCCATCTTCATATTCTTTTCACCCACGGCGGCTTCGGACGAGCTGTAACCATTTAACGCGACTTCCATGAGATCTTTAACAATGTCTCTGGCCATCAACGGCTCATTGTTCTTTGACGACTGATCGACCATGTCGGCCAATTCGTTTAGTGCCGATTCTTTTTCACCACGGACCGAACTGAGAGCCATCTTTATCGCACGAGCCGTGTCTTTACGTTTAGCGATTTCGTCTTCTGACTCTTTCTCTTCTGTCGCTGAACCTGTGACGCGGTTTAACAATTTGCCGTAACTCACGCTCTTCTTCTTGGCAGATTCACGTGATTTGGCAAGGCTCTCCATCTTATCGGCAAATACCATATCAAGGCATGTCTGGAACGAAAGCGAGTTACCGGCGCGCATAGCTAATTTCTGCATATACCGCGCTTCTCTGGCAAGTTTCAATCTTTGTAATAAAACTCTGAAACCAAGTGCTCTACCGGTAACCGCTGATCCGTAATATGCAGTGTCCAGATTGTTCATTTGCCGGCTTGTACGGTTCACGGCCGTGTTAAGCTGATTTATACGGCTAGAAAGCCCTCTTACAGCGGTTTCAGTATCCACATCTCCGATCAACGCGCTGGCGCGCTGCACTTGTTCACTCTCTGAATAATTCCCGGATGTCATACGGTCCAATTCTCCGGTGAATTCCTCGACTTTATGAGACTGTTCAGCAGCTGTATATGCCGCGTCAAAAGCGTCCGCGAAGCTGGTATTATTGCGCAAATTGTTAGTTGAAAGAGTCATCATATTTGTGATCTGTCCGGTTCTTGTGTTACTTGTTACGATGTGTATGGCATCTGCGGTCGTAACAGCTTTAGATACCTGTTCGCCGGAAATATCATCGCCGGCCAGATTATTTCTTCCGAGTGTAACATCAACGACGCGACCGTCAGAGCACGTGATATGAAGCGTATTACCGTTATCTATGACTTCGGCATTGGAAACAACCTCATTCAGAGGCATTTGCTGCGGTCCTTGCTGTTGAGCTCCGCCGACCGCCGGTGTCGTTGCCGGTGCAGTAACGCTGTCAATGTCAATGACCGGAGACAGCGTAACGGACACATTAGCATTCTTGTTGATATTAGCAATTGCCGGGGCAATTGCCGGGACATTGCCTGTAATTTGATTAGTCTGATTGTTAACCGACACATACTGGTTAGCCGCTATGCTGCCATCAGCATTTACCGGTACCGAAGCAATAGATGCCCCGGTGGTCGTATTAATAACATTGACCGCGACTGCCTGGCCTTGCGCGTTATATACAGCTTCCAATCGTACATTTGTCCCTCCGATGAGCGTATTGCCAATCTGGATCGTCGGAGCCGTAGCCTTCATTGCGGCTTGTGCGACGGCCGGCGTTATTTCTTTATTTACATTTGACGCCTGCACAGCCGCCGGAGCGATGGATAAGTTCGCCTGACCGTTCGTGATATTAAAATTAACATCTTTTGCCGCACCCTGGATATCTAATCTAAGGGACGGAGTAGCACCGGTCGCAGAATTTATCGGCGCCGTTGCAAGGACATTCCCCGACAGGTCTTTGAATGTAACTGTCTGCGACGCCGTGTTCGCTTCAACGACCAGATTTATCCCGGCATTCGTGGCATTGATAGTCACATTATTTTGTCCAGCCTGGACCGGCATAGCTATATTGGCTAATTGCGCGGTAGACGGCGTCAAACGCATATCTATCTGGCCATCCTGAACTGTGGTATTAACGTCGACATTTCCGCCGTTAACGTTAACGTTTTGAGATACAGCACCTGTCGCACTGACCTTGATATTCGCCTCAACCTTGCCGGTAGACAAATTCACTATATCTACATCCGATATCGCACCATTCTGGTAATTTGCCTGGACACCGAGATTTGATCCACCAATATTCATCTGCCCGGCGGATTGCGAGCCCTGACCTGACATATCGATCTTTACACCAAATGACTGTGCAGCAGGTGTTATGTTGATGGAACCTGACAACGAACCTCCGACAACCTGCGATGCACCGTTAAAGCTGAACGAGGCGGTTTGCAGATTTCCGCTCGCATAGACCGCGGTTTTTGCAATTACGTTACCTTTTGAATCCGTTATTTCAACCGACATCGCATTGCCGGACGCATCGTTTCTTACATTGATCGATACGGCACTTCCGGAAATATTGCTCGTGCCGATAGTTGTAGTCGCATTAGGTGCATTATTTCTAGCCGTATTTGCTGCTAAGAACGAAGAAGACTGCGCCATAACCGGCGTTACATTAACTGTCGCTCCTGTCGTGGTTATATTCCCAGCAACGGTATGAGCCGCTCCGCCGAACGTTATCTGAGTAGTTTGAACTGAGCCATTGACCACAGCGGCAGTACCGACAACGTTCCCGGCCTGGTCTTTGAACGTAACGGATATCGGCACGCCATTTTGATAATTAACCGTTGTGCTGATCTGGACGCCGCCTATAACGTTGCTGCCTATCGTCTGGGAAACTGTACCTTGCGTCGAGCCTGGTGCGAATTGAGCGGACATAACGACGGATACGGCCGGTACTATAGTTATCCCGCTGGCGACATTGCCCAGTATGATAGTCGGAACACCGTTGATAACGATGGTTGCGGCTATCTGTCCGTTCTGACCGACTTGGACCGTAATGATTTTCCCGGTAGCCATATTCATAAAGCTGATAGTCGAAGGCATTCCGGTAGCATTATATCCGACTATTACCGTCATCGGCAAACCACCGATAGTTGCCGTTCCGATTGAGGCATTACCCTGCGTCGGAACCACATTCGAGAACGATATAGTTGATGTTCCGGAAACCGACGCCGGTGCGACAAAACGTATCACACCTGTCGAGTTTTCAACGGCTTTATATGTGACACCTTGTACGTTAACTGTATCACCAGCTCTGGTAGCAGCCGTTGCAACAGGTATATTGGTACCGGTTGCCAGCGGAACAAGTGTTAGCGCGCCGTTCTGTGTCGAACCCAGCGCATAGCGCGTGTTATTGGCCCAATTGTTCATGATCCCGCCCTGCGAAATAAATCCGATCACCGTACCGTGTACATTTGTGATTGTATAAGTACCAGACCTTGTCCCGCTACCCGGCGTCAAATACGCTGACCTGCCGTTGAACGTGCCCATATACGATCGCGCAAAGGTAGCAGTGGTCCCTCCTGTACGTCCGGAAGTCGGGCTCTGGATAGAAATGTGGACGTTCCCATTTTTATCGATAATAACCGTGCCGGTCTGGCCGTTGATTATAACCTTTGAACCGTTTTGTACCGGAACCATCTGATCAAGGAACCGCATTACATACGTCTTGGCTACGCTACCCTGCACCATCGTGATATTCACTCCGTTTATGACCGCACGGTATAACGGAACAAACGTCGTCGGCGGATTTGTAGTAAGCGGCGCAGTGGTAGCCTGTCTTGTCTGCATAAAGTTAACGGCGTTACCCAACATAACGGCAGCTTCATAAATCTTTGCCTGATTCAGATCAAGTTTCGGCAGTAACTGTTTTACCAACTGACTGACGGTCGTGAAGAATCCGTTCTGCATCACGGAAACAACTGCCACTATAGCCGCCGCCAACGGCATAACAGCCGTTCTAAACAACGCGGTGGATACCGCACCCGGAGCATATCCTTCGCGCGCAGATGCACCGGATACGTCGGTGGTTTTCACTCGGACATCAGCTGTCTTCTGTGCTGAGGTTGTCGGCACCGGCGTTGCAACACCTGAAACCATCATAAGATAAACAGCCACTGCAATGACCATTTTGCCGATGGTTCCGCCCATGCTGACCGGAGTAGTAAAACTGTTTACTGCCGTCAGCTTAGCCAAAATATCACGGAATACTGTTACAGACGCCTGCAGGAACGATATTACTCTTGTCGCCGGACTTGTTGTTATAGACGGCGTTGTGGTCGCGGACGTAGATTGTGCCGAGACCGTGATCGCTGGCGTCGTTTTCGCTTGTGTTAAATATCGTACGGCGGCGGCTATAATATTTTTTATCCCGGACACCGCAACGGCTATAGGTGCGGCAAGGAATGAAGCGGCCTTAGCGGTTGTTGTAGTCGAGGTGGTCGTGCTTGTTGTTGCCGTACCGGTCGTTTCGGACGTTGTCGCGGTTTCCGTCACTGCGGAATATACCTGTGGTATCACTGACACGGCGAAAGTTATCACTCCGGCGATCACAGCACCCGGTGTTACCGCAGCAAGAGTAGGCATCACTCCGATCATCGGACTGAAAGCATTCGCCACAGCCGATGTTACGGCTGACGTAACGACGAACGAAATATTCGTGACACTTGTTATGACATCAGCAATTATACCTACACCAAGATTAAGATTTGAATTCACAAGCAAATCCATATTAGACGGTATCGTCGGTACAAGATTTGTTCCGACCCCTAACGCTGTCAACAAAAGAACCGTTGATGTAAGCACCACTTTCGCCGCCGGAGTGATATCCGCGGTGCGGATATATTGAACCGCGCCTGCCGCCATTATGATCCCGGTAGACGCCAGAGCTACGGCGGTTTTGACCACTCCGGTAATAACTGCCCCAAATAATGGCTGTACAATGTTAAGAAGCATTGACCCGGCCATCATGATCTGTCCAACCGTTGTGGTGGCGTTAACTTTACCGCCAAGCAAAGTTCCGGTGGTCATATAATTCGTTACACCAGGTGTCATTGCCGGTATCGAAATATGCGCGTTCCCATTTTGATCAATATTTACCGTTACCATTCCACCGTTGATCGGGAATGTCTCGTTTCTGACAGTAACCATCTGCCCGATATTATATGTTTTAGCCGTGCTCTCTGGTATCATTATAAAGTTCACATCGTTCACTTTGCCATTGGATACCGGTTTATTTGCCTGATCCAGATAAAGGTTCGGCAGTAACTGTTGACTGACGGTCGCGAAGAATCCTTTCTGCATCACAGAAACAACTGCCACTATAGCGGCCGCCAACGGCATAACAGCCGTTCTAAACGACGCGGTAGATGCCGCACCCGGAGCATATCCTTCGCGCGCAGCGGCACCGGAGACGTCGGTGGTTTTCACTCGGACCTCAGCTGTCTTCTGTGCTGAGGTCGTCAGCATCGGCGTTGCAACACCTGAAACCATCATAAGATAAACAGCCACTGCAATGACCATTTTGCCGATAGTTCCGCCCATGCTGACCGGCGTCATCGTCAGATCAGTAAAATCGTTTACTGCCGTCAGCGTAGCCAAAATACCACGGAATACTGTTATAGACGCCTGCAGGAACGATATTACTCTTGCCGCCGGACTTGTTGTTATAGACGGCGTTGTGGTCGCGGACGTAGATTGTGCCGAGACCGTGATCGCTGGCGTCGTTTTCGCTTGTGTTAAATATCGTACGGCGCCGTCTATAACATTTTTTATCCCGGACACCGCAACGGCTATAGTTGCAGCAAGTGATGAAGCGGCCTTAGCGATTGTTGTAGTTATACCGGTCTTTTGAGAGATCGGCGCGATTGTTGGCGTACCTATCGTCGTTTTCGTTTCGGACGTTGTCGCGTTTGTTGTTGCCGTACCTGTCGTTTCGGACGTTGTCGCGCTTGTTGTTGCCATATCTATCTTTTTGGACGGTGTCGCGGTTCCCGCCACTGCGGAATATACCTGTGAAATCACTGACACGGCGAAATTCATCACTCCGGTGATCACAGCACCCTGCGTTACCGCAGCAAGAGTCGGCATCACGCCGATCATCGGACTGAAAGCGCTCGCAACAGTCGATGTTACGGCTGACGTAACGACGAACGTGATATTAGTAACGCTTGTTATGATGTCAGCGATTATACCGGATCCAAAATGAAGATTGGAAGTCACAAGCATATTAATACTGGACGGTATCACCATCTGGAGATTAGCACCTAAACCGATCGCTGTCATCAAAAGGACGGTAGCGATCAGAACCGTTTTTGCGGGAGTCCCGATATTCAACGCATTTATGTTCTGGACCGCAGCGGCTGCCGACATCATCATTCCGCCGGATACCAAGGTCAGGGCGATGTTGGCTATTCCTGTCGCAGCTATGCCTATCAAAGGTTGCGCGAAGCTCAGCAACATCGCACCTGCTATCATCATTTGTCCGACCGTGGAGACGGCATTAGTTTTGCCTCCGAGCAGCGTACCGGTGTTCATATAATTTGTTAAGATCTTGGCCGTTGCCGAAATAATACTGTATGCGGCCATAGCGGTGACCGCCAGCGCTTTTACTCCGATGGCTATCATTACTGGCGCAGCGAGGATATTCAACGCGGCCGCGCCAACGGCTATTACAAGCGCAACGGTCGCGATACGGTTTACAACGTTAACTATAGGTACAGTCCTTCCGGTGGTCTCCATGGTCCGCGCGGTATCTTCTGCAGGCGATGCCCCAAGCGCCGCCGCGGCGTGGCCTGCCGCATTTGCCGGATTTGCAGATGTTGCCCCAATATTCTGCCGGATGAAGATCTTACTCCATATGCTTCCGCTCGAAACTTTATTCGCGATCAGATTATTAACGAAATGGAGTGCGGTTGTAACGCCTATACCGGCAAGCATCCCTACCGGACCTAAAGCCAGAGTTGTCGCCATTACAATTCCGCCCATTAAAGCTCCGAACACGGTATGGCGGATGATCCGACCGGTTGTAAGGCTGTATGCCGGCCCGCGATGTGCCGCCGCAAAAGCGATCGCCTGTACGCCGATTACAGCCGCCAGAACTAGTGGCGTCAGCGCGCCAAACAAGAGCGCACCGGCGCTCATGATACCAAGTGTCGGCAATCCGGTAAGGAACATACGGAATCCAAGCTCTTCACCGACCGAAGCCATAAGATCTGAATTGGACCGTCTCATCGAAAGCACGTCAATATTATCAAGTACGTTCGCAGTTTTTCGTAATGTCTCATACTCAGCCTGAGTTATCACTGACTTCTTGAGCAGCGGAGAACTTTTGAGTCCGGAATTATTTAGCAAAAGAAGAGCCGCGGTTAAATCAATATCATCCTGCACAGCAAACTTCATATCTATCCCTGACTCCTGCATCGCATTGATAGCGATCTGAGTCAAAGCGGGTCCGAGCGCTGTAGTAAAGACCAGTTTATTGTCAACTATGTTAGTGGTGAACGCTATCCCCGCCTGAGTAAGCGCTCCGGCAAGCACCTTCTGTTTATCAGTCGCCACTCGCGCGTTGGCAGCATTCTGAGCGGTCAATGCATTAGTACCTATTACTTCCAGAGCATCCACTCCGGTTACAGTTTTCCCGTTATCCGTTGTGTTTATTGCCTGGATTTCGGGTGTTTCGGCCGCGCTAAAGCCCAGACCGACATGCGAGTAAGTGGACGAAAGCATATCATTACCGCCTTCACCGGCGCTTGATACGGTTTCTGACAAAAGTTCGGAAGCCGCGTTAGCATCGGCCGACGATAATCCGGCCGATAACAACGCCGGCTCGAACCATATCGCTGACATCGAATTTTCAACGATAGATTCATCCACCCATGCCGCAACCAAACGTCCTAAACCACTTTCACTTTCTATCAGATTCGCTATACGGAAGAAGAACCGTCCGACAAGTGGTAACATAATAAACAGATCGGACACAGGCATCATGACAAATGTAGCAATCCCGAAACTTAATCCTGTCAACGCCGTATCGGTAAAGCTTCCCTGCGCGAAGCTTGAAAGCACCCACTGATTTAGCGTTGAGATCCCTTCCGACAAACCGCTCAAGAAGTCGCCGAAGCCCGTGCCGACATACCCCCTGGCGAATTCCTGGATAGATGCCGCCGCATTGGCGATAATTCCGGAAGTGCGATCTGAGCTAAACACAGAGTATGACGAACCATCGGATTTTTCCCCAACGAACATTGTGCAAACAAAGTCCCATGCCATATTGATCCACATCGGGAGCATATCTACTTGTTTTGCCCAGAAACCGAGTTGCGGCGCGATGCGTACAGTCTGCAATGTTTTTGACGTGATATTAGCCGCGGAAATAGCAGGTCTCCATAAAAATCCACCGGATGTTTTGACGAATCCGCCTAATGCGGCTGCACGTTCGGCCAGGTTCGAGCCAATCTTTCCAAAAGATATCTCAGCGCGAGTTATCGCAAAAGTTTTAGCTGCGGAGGTGGCCCCGCCGGTAGGAGAACCCGGGAAGAAAGTACTATATATCGCATTATAAATTAGACCACCCAGAGTTTTCCCTGCGCCTTCTTTGGCAACTATCTTTGCCAGTTTGCTTCCCAGCGTTACACCGCGCATCGTCCATCCGGCTTCTGCGACTGCACCAAAAAACGATCCGACACCGCATGTGATGACGTGCAAAATAGCCATAAAACAGACAAATTCTATCGCATTCAGGATCATCAGTTGTTTGCCTTCAGCATTATATTCAAACACACTTGTTTCCTGAGCACCGTCAGTACGCAGATAGGCAAATTTATCCGTACCTTTCTGTTTGAACAATGCCGACGCTGACCCTATAGAGAGCATCCTGACTAACATTTTCATGCCATTAGAGGAATTTGCCATACCCGCCAGTTTTTCCCCGCCACCGAAATAACCGACAAGAGCGCCATGCCAGATAGAACCAAGAACAATAATAAATGCCAATGGGGCGGAGAAAATCGCGCCAGCGCCTAATAGTATCCCTGTTACAGATATCACAGCAAGCGCAGCCACCGACGCTGTAAAACCCATTATGCCAAAGGCCAAAGCCCCTTTGCGTTCGGTCGTATTGAAGAAACCTTCAGTGCCGGATTCTTTGCTTCCGAACAACGCTTCCGATATACCGTTATATACAGTAGCTATAGCGGAGAACAGAACACCGCATACGTCATATGCAATGAATTTCAATACTCCAACGCCCAGTGAAAGGATATTGCCTTTGTCCCATGCACTGATAATTTCCAATGTAACAGGTGACCCGGCGTCCATATATCCGAGGGATTTTGAATCTACTTTCGACAAGCTAAGTTCGCCGTTGCTGTCTCTCGAAAATCCGCTAATTTCTTTAAGTGAGTATCGTTCTTGAAGCAGCGGTTTGCCATGCTTTTCGTCGGACAATTTACCGTTTTTATCAACAAATATTATATTGCCATCGGCGTCAACTGCGACACGCATCCATTCATCTTCATTTTTGATAAGCTGTTTATACGCATTTGATACGCCCAGCTGACTGCACAAGTCTTTTGAAAGTTCCTTCTGCATCATGATGCTTCGGTCACGTGTCGATTGGACCATGGATATCAGCACGCCGTTCTTATCCTTGACTTCCAAATAACCGACACCGCCATTCGGGAGCCGGTCGGAATAACAGTTCGTAAACGTATGTTTATTGCCCTGTGAATCCGTATAATTTCCATACGTCCATGACATTGATCTATCGGCATTGTCATAATAAGCAGTACGATCAAAACCTTCCCCTTTTACGTTGATGATAATACCCTTCATCTCAAACGCGAGATCGTCACCAGCTCTCATCATAGCGTTCATTACTTCGTCGACAGATTCAAAAGCGCCGAGTTCATAGCCTGTAAAGTCAATACCGAAAACAAGCGTCGAATCCCGACCATCGACTCGTTCATATTCGACAATAGCTTCGCCATTCTCGTCAAACGTGACTTTTCCGTTCTTCTTTTCCTTTACATCGAATCCGGATGTGGTATTACCGATGGTCATATCTCCGCAGGTTTTGTCATTCCACGTGACCCCCTGCGTAATGATCATGAAAATCCCGTCCTGTGAGAATAGCTGAGAACTGAGGGTCTCGATCAAAGCTCGTGATTTATCCAGATCGCTTGATACCATTTTTCCGTTCAAGAAGTTCATTATCAGATCCGGCGTCAACTGCGGCATAAGATCTCTGAGCGAGTATTCCAACGTTTTCGTCGCTTCCGCGGTACCGCCGTATATCGCCATTTCGCCTACGATTATCGCGTTGCCGATCACAAGATTTAGCGCCCTGATCGCTATCCCTACCCCGCGATCCTGTCCGAGATGTTCAAGAATCTTACTGTACGCGACAAACGTTATCCCCTCACGCGTTGTAACATAAGCTTCACGTGCGCCCGTGATCTTCAGAACAGCGGCAAGTGGTCCGGCGTAATCATGCGCGTAATATGAAGTCGTGGTACCCGGAACAGAAGCCGTCATTTTGCCGCGTTTCCCGGCTTCTTTAGAATACATTACATCTAATCCATTTATCCGTCCGTACGTCCTGGCGCTTGCTGATCCGTCCATCAAACCGGTGGTCAAATTGAATGCACGCATGAGCATCGAATAGGCGTTCTTGCGCGTCAATCCGTAAAGCCCTGAGAACAGGCTGATGCCAAAATCAGTGGTTTCACCGGTAACTTTGTTGCGTCCGAAGTACCCGAAATTAACGACATAACCGCCCAGAACCGCGCGCATCGATGTGACTGCGGACGATGTCCAGTCTGTATAACCGCTCTGTGCCTGTTGCTTGTAATGTTCGGTGCGATTAGCCGCCGCGATCACTTTTTCCATGTTGTACGGTGTAGCTATACCTAAGGAATCATAGATATACCCGAGCGAATAACGTCCTAAACTGTCAACACTGTATACAAAGTCCACTATACGTTCGAGTTCCGAATCGTAGTAATCCGAGAATGTAGTGACCGTGTATAAACCGTAAGAATCCCACGATCTGATCTCGCTCGGGAGATCGACCGAACCACCGGCTTCACGCATATTCAGTATCTCTTTACTGATATTCGAATACTGCTGGTTATAGCCTTCCGCTCCACGCTGGTCTGTAATCAGCCCGCTGCCCACAGTGCCCGGAGCAGAATATTTATTGTATACGTATTCGCCGGACGATAACGCGGCGATACGGTCGGTCTGGTAATCTATCATGCCCAGACGTTTTACAAGACTCCATGTACCGTCAAGATTTCGCCGATACTGTTCCGTTATCCCGCTTGTGAGGTCGGTGATCTCATACGGCGTCATATCCGTATAACTCTGTCTGTCCCTAAACGACCAGTTCTGTGTGGTTATATTCCCGTAAGAATCCGTATAACTGACACCAAGAGCTTTGAGATAGCTGTTACCGGTTATCTCAAGTGCATCATATGTAGAATCGTTAGTAAATTTGCTGACATCCGGCGTATAATATTCCTCAAACACATTCGTCGCATATATGTGGAGGTTTCTCCTGCCGTCCACATAACCGTCTTCGGAATCCTCATAGCTAGTGCCCGGAAGTCCGTTTTCGATATAGTCGCGTACCGTAGTGACGGTCTCTTCAAAAAAGTCAGTCTCAGTCGTAACAAGATCGAACACATCGTTCCAGAGATTTTCAACGGAAGTATCTTCTCCTGCCAGAGATTGCTTCGCAACATCCTGCAGAGCATTCCCGCCCTTCAAACCGTTAAGCATCATATAACTTCGAAGTTTGGTAGTATAAGTATTCTGGGCTTCGTATACGGCTTGTCTGAACGCGCTAATGGCATCGGATAATGTCCCGGCGATATCGACACGGCTGAAATCCACGACACATTCCTTAAGCGTATCGTCGTCGACCACTCCTGTTCCATCAAGCCACACACCCGCCCAGCCTCTCAGTTCATTTCCTTCCAGGTTATACAGCTTGTATGAGGAGATCGTGTCGATCAGCGATACCGTAGCGGTACCGGTGGTTGCATCGGACGAAGTGCCGAGTATCGCGTTGGTCAATTCTTTAGCAGCGGCCGAAACTGCCGTGTTATATTCCTTAACGATGGACGATGTCCCTTCCTCGTCAATATCAAGCGTTGTCAGATCTTCCAATTCCGTTGTGATATCCGACGTATCCGTGAAGCTTGTATGCAAAAGGAGTTTATCGCTCATCTCACCTTGTACTTTTTTGGCATAGCTGCCGGCATACTGGTGATAACGATCGTCAGCCACAACCGTCACGGTTTCAGCGGAATCTGTAGAAGTCGTGGTATCCGTCGCAGTACCGTATTCCTGATAATCGTAGGAACCGACGTCCTGTCCGAGTATTTCGGCAAGCATCTTCTGAGCTTCAAGCTCAAGCGAATCATCCGTGCTCATGAATGCGCTCGACGTAAGATTTTTCAATATTGTCATACCCATATACGCGTTGCGGAGGCGTTCGTCTTCCGAATACGCATAATTGTTCATATGATATGTATATCCTTCTGGTGCCCACCAGTTGGCATATGCTTCCGTGACCGTTCCATCGTATGTAAGCCCTGCCGTATCCGTGAACGCGGTAAGATACTGGATCACCTCTTCCATAATGTTCGAATAATTATAGAAGTATTCATCGACTTTATTCTGGCGGCCTTCCTCGCTCATCCAGGATGTTGAGATGCTATACTGATTACGTAACCATGCGGCATGCATTCCCATGCCCAGTTCCTTCATAAATTCCTGCATACGGTCGAAAACAGCCGCACCAAGCTGTTCCGCCAGAGTACTTTCAATGGTACCGTCAGAATCTAAGGCATCTCTCAATTCATCGTATTCTTCACCGGCCGGGATCCAGTCATAAAGATCTTCAAAAAGCCCGGTTATCTTCTCACTGCTGGTAAGGAAAACATCGGCGAGGATCTCGACACGTTCCTTATAGTCTTTCAATGTATTCACCAAATCGCTGTTCCAGTAAGACTCGTCCCATACATTAGATTCGCGAGACGCGAAATCCTGAAGCGTTTTGCTGTTGCCGTCGTCCAGGTAATACATCAGGCTCTCAAGATGATCTTCGTATATCTCCGAAAGATCCAGAGCAGGATCTTTCACTTCCGGTAAATATTGTCTATAGAATACGGCGCCGTCATACTGTTCGATCATCATCTCAAAGATCGAATCATATATCTGCACAAGACGAGTAAGTTCCTCGCCGCGCAGGAATTCTTCCCGTTCTGCGGCAGTCATATACGGCGCGATGTTCGTGACGATCCCGTATAGCTGATCCGCAAGCGTCGGATCCGCGGCCAGCGAGCTTAAACAGCTGATATCGAATTTCGACGTTGTTCCGAGGAAATATCCGTCGATGGCGTTATAATATGATTTTCTCTGACTCTGAATAGACAGGATATTTGCCTGATATTCTTTTTCGTCTATAAGACCTGACAGATAACTTTCGGCGTTCTCCATCAACATCTTTCCGTACATCTCTTCTATATCGGCATAAAGCTCAGCAAGTTTAGTACCACCAAGCCCTACTTCGGCCGCATACTCTCGATACTGCTGCTCTTCATAATAATCGAAAGCATTCGTCGATTCGGCGGTATCTTCGGAATATGTTTCCCTCACATATTCCGTATCATACAATTTCCCGCGATATTCGGATACTTTACCGTTGATGGCCGCTTCGTCACTATTCATCTCGGTCTCAGGCAGATATTCGATATAATATGTTTCGTATACGCTTACCCCGTCAACTACGCCGCTCTTCAGGTATATGAAATACTTATCTTCATCTTCGTCCCAAAGAACCTCATAGACATTTGTGCCGTCGGTAAGTTCCATTTTTGCGATCTCCGGGGTTTCTCCGGCTTCAGCATATGTCTTACCGTCTTCTCTGGCTTCATAGTATGTCTTCAACGTATAATGTTTCGCTTCGTCAGACGTATCGTAAACCATACTGTATGTATAGCTATTATCCGGTTCAGTCAGCCTGACCACCTCAGTCTTAAGTTCCCAATAAGACTGATCTGTGTACGACAACACTTCGCTCTTAACAACCGAATATGAATCCTGATAGAATTGCGTATACAGGTTGTTTATCGCCGTGGTCTCTGACGAATAATCGCTCTGCGCGTCCTCTTTCTGCAGTTGTGCCACCAATTGTGCAAGTTCACGTATAACCTCCGGCAAAGAATATGAAGCGTCTTTTCTGGAACTTGAATCAGAATAATAATTGAGCTGTTTCAATAACGCCGCTTTCCATTCGGCGAGACTCTGATATTTATACACACGGACCAGCACCCCGTTAGAATCAAGCTCAAAGACCGGATTGCCGAATCCATCGGTTTCATATGGTATGTCAATGCCCAGCGGCTGGTTCCCGTTCAGATAATACTGCTGTTCACGATTTTCCTTAACAGAGTCGGTCAGTACATATTCCGGAGTATACGCGTTCAGCTCTTCCATAAGATTTTCGACCGTATTTTCGATATCGAACTGTTCGCGGAGCTCTTCAAGCTGTTCAACAGTTGAAAGGGCGAGTTGCAGATACATATACATCGAATATGACGCCAGATTGGCTTTCTGCTGGCCATAGTCGGTATAGAAATCCGGCATCTTGTTTTGGTTGATATATTCAGCCCATTCGTCACTAGTCCATTCAAGCACGTTCTCTTGCGAGGAAACACCGCTTAGCGTACTGAGAAGAAGCGTAATCTTTGTCTTATATTCTTTCAGATGTTCCAGGGATGTCTTTTCATAATTTTCCGTATCCACGTCACTAGTGATCAGGGCTTCGAATATTTCCAGAATCTCGGATGTTAATTTTCCGCTGGCCAATGCCTGGTTCAACGTCGCTACATCCAGAGATCCCGAATCGGCCACATTACCGTTTTCCCAGAACGACTGGATATATTCCGACAAATACGTGGTCGCGTCTACCCCGTCCGGGAACGATACGATGCTGCTTGTAGTGGCTGTCGAGAAATCAAATATTCCTTCGATGGCGAGTTCCATCTGCCGCACTTTGACGGCAAGATCGTCCCTTGCGTCTTCCATTTTCCACATAAGCTTATCTATGGACCATTCATAATAATCGACAATACCGGCCTGATACGTTTCTTCCTCACCTCGTGAGGTAAGCCATATCCTGATTAGCGCGGCGTCGCCGGTTTCTTCTTCATCGGTATCCGGTTCCGAATCATCTTCGATGTCGACCGTACTGTAATCATACACGCCGGTCACCCAGAGGTCAGAGAGAGATTCGTCCATCAGATTCTGTAAACGCACCGTAAGAAGTCCTGTATGATCAAGATTTTCCGAGGCCAACAGCAACGCGTTACGGAATGCGCTGGTGGATGTATCGGCTAACGGCGCGGTCATAACCAGATCTGCCGCGACCGTGGAAATAAGTTCCATGAGTTCTTCATCTTCCATCAGATACGCGCTATTGTATAGTTCGTCATACATCGTAGCGGCGTTCTGGGCGTTGGTTTCGTCATAACCTGCAATACGCGATTCCTGCAGATCTGCGCTACTTCTACGATTGCTGTACCGGGTTGCGGATTCGGCCTTCTTGAGATCCATTACATACTTATAGATCGCGCGTGCTCGTTCGACGAAATCAGTTATAGTTTCAAGAGTCTCCTCTTCGTCAACGCTGTCGATATATGTGGAAGAAAGGTACTGATTATATATATCGGCCGTGAAAACATCTTTCAGCACGCGGTCTTCTTCGGCCGCATCCGGATTCTCATACAAGAAGTTGTCTATCGCGGTATCTTTTACTTCTTTGAATTCGAAATAAGACTCTACGATAGAATTAGAATCGCCGCTTACGGTTTCCTTAATAGCGTTAACTATATCGCTGATATAGCCCAGCGCTTCACTGTCGGTGGCATATATTCCGGAGATGGTCTCGGTAGTCGGTTTGCCCGTACTTAAATCGATTACGGCTTCGCCGGCCGCATCACGGACCACATGTTCGCCGCCCTGCAGCGCAACCAGCATCTCCTGCAGCAATAACGCGCCATCTCTATTATTGTCATTCATCCATGTCAGGAAGTCGTCATAGTTAAAATCGGTGCTTGTTACTTCGCCGCTCTCAGTATAGACATCGGCCCATCTTGCGGTATAAGCGTTGCCGTTCGCGTCATAGACCGGTTCGTCGCCTTCATCAAGGATTATAAGTCCTGTTTTATTCTCGCGGTCCAGATAATCGACGTATATCTCTTTCTCGTTCAGATATTCAATATAATCGGCCACATCTTCAACGATACCGTTCGTAATATAATCCTTTACAAGCGAGGCCCATACTTTCAGGTCATCCAGCGCGACTTCGCCGTTCCATGTACCGTCCTCGTTGTATTCCGCGTTAACGAGAACCGTACGTGCTTTATCCCACCATGTGAACTGCGGATATACGATGTCGGACGATGACTCGAACTCGTAAAAACCTCCGTTTTCAGAAACTATACTTAAAGCCGTCGTAAGGCCTACAAGGCTGCTGCCGCCTGCCAACGTAATGGTTGTGAACAATACGAACCTGTCCCAGTCCAGGTTGACCGAACTATCCACATTGTCATAGGCCTTGTATATCTGGTTGAACGTCCAATCGTATGTAACGATATCCGCACCGCGATCTTCAAGGACAAGTACATTGTCGAGATTTTCAGTAATGAGAGTATCTATCTGCGTAGCCCATTGCGATTCACGCTGTGTACGTGCTTCGTCTATGGTTTCTTCCATTTCTATCATACTATCCTGCAAAGTGGCGACGGCTACTTCCAGCGGCGGCGCGGTTTCCCTTTCGTCGCCGGTAGCGCCGCGGATAACCTGTATTTCAGTCCCGTCGGAATATGTCCTTTCCAGATAGCCGTCCGTATCTATCTCATAGCCATACTTTGTCCACAATGTACCGCCGGTCAGTTCGTAATCAAGCGCTTCCCTTTCTTCAATATACATCTCTTCGGCGCTGGAAACCGGCGCACGGTAGAAAGAAACAAAGTACTGCGCGGCGGTATCATCAAGATAGCTTGACTGCAGCGTAGAATCATATTCGCCGACCAATTTGACCAGGTCGGCTATACGGTCGTTGAATTCAGAAAGCGTCGTTTCGCCGAATTCGTTGACCGTATATGTCAATGTCATCGCTACATAATTCTGCTCGCCGGCGCTGTCAGATTTATACACGTATACCATGTATTCGCCGGTCGCAAGAAGTTTAGCGTAGAAATCATAATTCCCGAACACGGACGGAGTAACACTTTGTCCCCATGCCGTAAGCCCGGTATCTTCACCGACGTCAAGTGTTCCGTTCCCGTTCGCGTCCTCGGTCTCACCGTCGGCATATGATATAACGCCGTCTTTGTTCAGATCGACTTCATCAAGGACATCGTTGTCTTTAGTATTCGCATACACATTTTCGATCCCACCGGTCACGGCGTCGACCTGCAGTGTAAACAGGTCGTCACCATATACATCGTCAGCGTTCTCTGAAACGGTGATCTCCCAAACTCCGTCGTCATTTTTCGACCAGCTTGAATAGACAGTATCTTTAAGAAGCAGATCGCCGTATTCGTCACGTTTCGGATCTCCATCTTCATCCAATGCGACGTACTCTTCTTTAACATGTTCTGATTCGGTCAATTCGCCGTATTCGTATTCAAGCCGATGCTGTATGTAATAACTGTTATAGTCGAGATTTTCATCACCAGTATCAGCGATCTTTTCCGTTACATACTCCCTGTATGTTTCCTCTGTATATTCCGCGTTACCGTAGGCATCGGTTAGAACGTCGCCCAGAAGCACATTACCGTCTGCATCAACGTTGGCGGTATCGGACCGCGTATATGAATAGTAATGTATCGTCGGATTACCGTCCTCGTCCGTATTTGTATAATCGCAGAATTCTGTACGGAAACCGTCCGGTCCCTGGATAATCTGACTGCCGTCCGGAAGAGTTATCGTGGTTTCGACCGCACGTCCCTGGATATCGGTAAGGATCTCACCATACTCGTCTGTCTTATATGAATATTTGCTTACCTGACCGTACTGATCGACTACAGCAAGCGTCGTACCGTACTGATCCGTTATGACTGTAGTATCTTCCGCAGTCGGGTTGTAATTTGCGCTAGAGTAGATTTCCATAAGATCGCTGGTCAATACCGTTGTGGTAAACGTCGGCAACCCTTCCGAGAAATCATCAGGATCGGTCGTTATAACCGTCAAAACCCCGCGGTTCTTAGTCGCATCCGTCTCCGGATCCGTATAGTAATGATAATAGTGTGTTATGCCGTCGGCATCCAGTTCAGTGGAAATACGTTCCTGGCCGCGTTCACCTTCGTATGTATATATCGCGCGGGATACCGGCGTTGTAGCGTACAGTGCAGTGCCGTATAAGGCATAGGTATCTACAACCCGCGTTAGCAACGTACCGTCCTCGGCATAATAATATTTAGCGACAAAAGACTCATCTTCCGCATATACAGAATCTTCGGTATCGCCATCACCGTTAATGTCTTCCTTAAGATCGCTTTCGGATTTAAGCACCAAAGTATATCCGGTAACCGTCACAATTTCTTCTTCACCTTCATAACCGGTATATGTCGTGATAGAACTTAAAGTATCGGTTTCTTCATTGTTTTCATAGGCATATCTAAGGCTGTCAGTTACGGCGCTGTACTGACGCGTTTCCGTCGATTCTACATCTACGGTTATATCGGCTGTAAGTAACGATGTGGTTCCTGAACGGAGAACCATAGTCTCAACCAGTTTTTCGTTACCCTCTCCGCCCGAATACAGCATATATGTCGTCTGTTTTACCGGCTCGTCGCCTCCCAGATATTTATACGTAACCTGTTCCTGATAATCCAGGTCATTCGTATCGGCATAGTTATCGGGATCTTCCGCTGCAGCCAACGACGAGATCAGATCGTCCCCGTCCAGGTCGAATGAACTTGAATCGACCGTGTAATGATACGTCAGTTTGGATTTTATGCGTCCCGGCGCCGTTATATCGGCAGTAACCCCGGAGATCGAATCAAACGTGAAGTCCGTGCCTATATTTTCATATATCACCGTTTCGCTTACTTTCCCGCCGAATTCTTCTTCAGGCGTTTCATATATGGTTTCCGAATACGAATTGCCCGCTAAAGAATCGTAGAGTATGGATCTGATCTCGACAAGTCCGCGTGTCTTTTCCATATCATACACATAGTAAGTTTCCGAAAGCTTGTCACCGAGAGTTCCGTATTCGATCTGCGTGGTCACCTTTTCACGGCCCTTATATTGCGGCAATACTACAGTCCCGCCGGTTGTGGTATAGATCTCTCCCGTTTCATAAAGCTTTACGGTCTGCGGACTCAACGTATCGACATAAAGCATCGTCTCACGTGTAAGAATACCTTCCGGATCATATTCATATGTGGTTATATTTTTAGTCTCGCCGGTCTCCATATAATATGTTTTGAGCGTCTGCACAAGCTCTTCGCCTTTTTCGCCCGTATAAGCGGCTTCAGACACCTTGATACCATCTGAGTAGGTTATGGTCTTGGCCAAAGCCCCTGCGCTTGAACTCTTGGCCAGTATAGCCGCGCTGACATCGGCATAATTTGCGATACTGGTGTTCGCGGATGTTATACTCGCAGCAAAGACATCAACAAGCATCTGGTCGCCGGATATATAGAGATAGTCGTTCAGCACAGCTTCTGCGGTACCTTGCACCAGCGCATTCCCTATCCCGCCTGTTTTGACCGCTTCCATCTGGAGTGCAGTAACAAGTTCTTCCGAATAATCCTTGGCTCCGGTCTCCGTCAGGAACACATTTGCCATAGTTATAAGCGCTTCAGCTGAATCGTTCAAAAGTTCGGACTGTTCTTTTACATCGGTCAACGTCTCGATCTGTTCAGCCGACGTACTTGACGCGTTCTGTTTCAGATATTTGATTAATCCGGATACGGTCGTAATATCACTGGAATCCAGATTAAGCCCCGATATGAGATTTTCGAGATACCCGGTCACATTGGCTTTAATGGCCAGATATAACGCTTGTCCCGATGCAGATTCAAGCGAATCGATACTGTTGAGGGCGCTATTTATATCGTCCGTGGAATAACCTTTTTTATCGGCGTTAACAGCCAAATACGCAACAAGATCCTGCGCGGTAGTTAGCCCTTCTGCAGCAAGATCTATACCCGATACCGTTTCAAGGAGCATGCCGGTCGAATTCGAAACAAGATAGCTTTGTAATGTTTCCGCGTTCAATGCGTCGGAATACGCTGAATCCACATCGCTCACGGCATATGTTCCTTCGGCGGCCGGGGTTAACTGGGATATTAGCGCCGATATGGCATCGGCGTTATCCATCGTTCCGGAGATAATATTATCCGATGTATATGCGGAAGAAGATCCGGAAGTCGTTCCGTCAGGCGTAACCGTCGTGGCCTGCAGGATACCGAGCGCGATATCTGAAATGATTTCTTTAGCGTCGGAAAGATCTTCTTCTGTGACCTCAACGTCGCTATCGATAACATTCGTATTATCAACGATCAAATCAAACTCCGGATCCACATTCACATCTTCAGGATACAGCGAGTCTTCGTCGAACACCATCGTCATTTCGGCTTTTACGCTCTCATACTGTTCGATTATCGTCGTTGACGTACGCGCGACCGACAATAAAGCGCTTGATGAGAACATCTCGGCGATCTTTTCATAATGAGTTGCTTCCTGCTGTATAGTTTCGAGGCGATCAATTATCTGATTGAACGCCGTATTGTCAAAGAAAATGGACGTCGGATCGCTTACGGTACCCGTATTCGTGATCATACCCCCCAGCAACAGGTCGGTTAGATATGCTGTTTCTTCCGCCAGAACGGACATTCTTGCCTGCGCTTCTGACAACGTATCTTCCTCAAGCTGCGCTATATAGGTCACGACCGCGTTATCAAGCATCACGGAACCTGTTGTTGCTGCCATCCATTCAGTATTATTCAGAGATCCCAGCGTATACAGGAGAGTATCTTCAGCCGCACACATTTCATCGTAGGCATTTTCCATAGTAGTTTTCAGCTGTGCGGCGTGTTTCTCCGCATCCGCATGATCAGACGAAAGGCCTTCGGCCGCAAGAGCGCTCTCGAGGGCTTCTTCACGTTTTGTTTCAAGCGTCTTTATAGTGGACTGCATATTTTTGATCTCGGTTATCAGATAATCAAGTTCGTCCTTCGTGTCCATAAAATCGCTGTATTTATTCGCATATGCCGCTTTTGCTGCCAGCAGGGCCGTTTTCGCGTTATCAAGCGTTTCTTCGGCATCAACTACATCCTTCAGATCTTGTTCAAGCAGCTTTTCAGCCGCAGCCAACTGCGCGGTCTTATCGGCGATCGCCTGTTCGTCGGCAGCAGTCGGATCGTTTTTCATTTTAAGCGCGGCCAATTCTTCTTTTAACGCAGACACATCGAGTTTCGCATCGCTGAGAGCGTCTTCGGCCTCGGTCAGTCGTACCGCAGCGACTACATCCAAATATTCCTGTCTTTCCGTGACATTGGCTTCATACTCTTCAAGCATGGCGGCCATCTCGAAATACGAACCGTCGGCCGTACCGCCGGCGGTGACATCGGCCAATGTCGTCGAAATAAGTTCTTTCACATCATCGAGTGCCGCACCGCTTTCAAGCAATGCGGATATATTCTCTCCAACAAGACGCGTAAACACCGAATATGCCGTATCTGAAAGTCGTAGTTTCTTATTTTCGATATTGATACGCAACGTTTCGGCAAGTTCGTTGTAATAGTTGGCATTAGCGGCGTTTTCTGATTTGTACACCGAATATGCCTCTTTGGCCGTTTCATAACGTTGCTTGGCCTGTTCATATACCGTTGTGGCGAACTCGACGTTCGTCAGCATCCCAACTATCGTATCGTTTTTGAGCGTTGCACCGAGATTAATAGTAAGCGACGTAGGTATGATCTCATCAGTGGTTTCCAGCAAGTCCTCGGCGAACATCGCGGCCTCATTGGCCATGGTGGATATCTGCGACATGATCGAGAATAAGGATGAATTATAATCAAGCGATTTGCTTGAATCGATCATCAGGGCTATCTCGTCCATCAGTTCCGAATAGACTTGTATACGTTCGTTAAGTATCGATACCGTTTCGATATCAGTCGAACCTATCCCGAGCGCATCGATCAACGACTGTTTGTCGGTTGCCTGTAACAGACTTTCCGTGGTTTTGAGTTTCAGCGCAGCCTGAGCGGAATCATACGTATATTCGTCTATCCTGTCATCCAGCTCCGAAGTAGTTGTCCTTAAATATTGCAGATTATTTGACAGATAATATGCTTTTCTCAAAACCGACATGTATAGTTTTTCAAAATCCTGGTCGCCTGTGGCGAAGTCCTGCGCGTTATACACATCGAAGTCAAACATCCCGTTCGTTGCAGCAGCCTGCGCCCGGGCAAGAGACGCTTCCTGTTCAAGCTGATCAGCTTTACCCTGGGCGGATTTTACCACTCCGGTTTTTACATAGAACGACTGCGCATCGGCGTTGGCAACGGTGTATTTCGTCGTATCGCAGATGAATTTATAAGGCATATCTATAGTTATCGTATCCCCATCGACATAGATAGTGTCCTTGGAAATGTCTTCAATGGCAACATATTCTCCCTTATCATCCTGAATATAGAAACCCTCGCCAAGCGAAGTCGCGATTATATGTCCGCCTTTAACTGTTATATACCCATATACTACCGATTCTTCCGTTTTGATCTTCGAGGTTGATCCGTCAGCGTTTGTAACCGTGCGTGTCACGATGGTCGGTTGTGTTATCATGATATTATATGACGGCATCGCGATCTCAAAAGTTCCCGACCTCTGTACAACTATCGCATCACCTTCGAGATAACCATCCACATCGGTCAGTACCGTAAACCCTGTACGTAGCAGCGATTTCTCAAAATCAACTTTACCGTCTTCGACGGTAATATATCCGACAGACCTGAGGTTGCCGTCGGCATCCATGTCGCTGACATATATCGTCATTTCTCCCAACGATGTCACAGATACCGGCTTGATTTCACCGACTTTTTTAAGCTCGACCATCCAGTTGTTGAGCGAAACCAAATATCCGGCCTTAAGATCATACGCGATGATAACTCCGTCCTCTACTACAACGGATCCAACTACCGTATTACCGTCTGAGACTTCTACCGTGGTCCGTCCGGTCGGAACGACAAAATTTCCGCTTCGTTCAACCACAAGCACATCATCCTCAGAGTCGACCGAAACCGTATAACCGTCCGGTAAATTCAGCTCATCTTTGTCAAGAACAAGTCCCTGTACCGATACACTCCCGACATAATCGTCGCCGTCCATGATCGCAACGGATTCGCCGGTTATCGAGTATTCCCGGGTGAATCCTTTTTTGGCGATACGTACCACTACTCGTGTATCGCCTTCCGTGTCACTTTCTGTAACACTGACGATTTCATAATCATCATCAAAGACCGTAGTGATCTCAGTCTCTTTCTCGGATGATGCCGCATCCCACTGTTCCTGTGTCACACCAAGTTCTTTCAGCTCATTTGCAGTAAAATCACCAGAACGACGGCGCCATTGGAATTCAGGTGTATTGCCCTTAGAATCAGCCTGGATAATATGAACTTCCTCTGTAAGCACCCATGTGCCGGAGTCATCCTGCACCCAGACCTTTTCCGTACGCGTAACGATCTGACCGACCAATTTGTCCCCGTCATATATGTATTCGATATGACGCCCTTCCGACTGGTCATGTTCATCAACGGTAGTTTGACCTTTTTTACTGGCCTGTTCTATAAGCACCGGATTTGTAGGCGACGTAAATTCTACCTCATCGCTTGAGAGGGCCTGCAAAGCTATACGCGATGCATTGGTCGCATTGTAATACTCGCCCCAAAGCCCGGTAGAATGCGCTCCGGAATACGTAGTTTCGGAAGGATCCCCTTCATATCCTATACGGCTGACAATAAGCCGCAACTCAGAAACCAGACTTGCGCGGGTATCGATCGCCTCCACTTTTTCATTCATAATGCGGTTCAATTCATTCCCGCTTATGTATGCGGCACGGGCATATGCGGCGTCATCCGGATACGTATAATGCATTTTTTGATCATAAAGGGCCGTTTCATACATCGTTTCCCATTGGATCTCAAGACTTCGTATCTCGTTATCAAGATTTGTGATCCTCTGTTCCAACGATGTTTTTTCCGCGATAAGTTCCGCGATCTCCTCGCTGATATCTGTAGCTTCGTCTTTATGTCTCAGCCATTCGTTGTAACTACGTTCATATGTCTGATCCGCTATCCTTGCTTCGGAATCCTTTATCGCATAACCGTCAAATCCCGTATTCTCAAGGGCGGACTGCAATATAGTCCTCAATTCTGACGGAGTGATCACAGTAAAATCCTGCACAGCGGCGATGCTGGCGATAAGCGATTCATAATATTCATAGAGATCATCTTCGTCTTCACCGAACAGCGCACGAATCTTATTGTTCACATTCGCGATTAATAACTTATTATTTAGAACGCAACGGTCTTTCCAGGCATTTTCCTCTGCCTCCGACAGGAATGTTTCCGGTCTTTTCTCACCGTTGGACGGATCCGCGGCGGCTTCGATAGCGCTTATAACAGATACCGTTGTAGCATCTAAATCTCCGGTTTTACCGGCCCACAAACCGAAAGAATTACGGAAATTGTTCAAATGACGGACATTCATCGCAGTTGATACCTCGCCGCGTGTATTCCCGTCCAAGTCCACTCGCAGAGAGTACGATACGTAGGACAATGTCTTTATACTGTTACCTTCAATGGTTTTCGTAGTATACACTCCGACATACTTACTTGTCCCGTCCGGCATTGTCACTTCTTCATAGCTTCCTTTTTCCGGCAGATCTGCGGCGCTATAAGACGAACCCAGCACGATCGCGCTGGTACCGGAAACCATTTCGCCGTCCTCAGTATACTCAAATATACTGCCTACTGACTGGTTAGCGGCACGAGCAATAGCTTCATCAATACTGGCGATCGAATTTTTATATTCAACATAATAATAGGTAACGGACTTTACAGTGTCCTGAGTTACCCTCTGGATCTGATTATATTCGTATTTTGCGTCATCAACGTCGTTTTTAAGATCCGCTACCGTGGCGGTAACGGTTTCCGCCTTAGTATAAAGAGACGTATCGGCGGATTCATATGTTTCAAGGACAAAATATGATAGTTGTCCTTCCACGATATCGTCCGCCGCGTCTACGATATTTTCGGCGGTTTCGAGCATTGAATCGCAACGTTCCTTTAGCTCTTCTGCCTGATCAAGTAACGCCGAAGCGACCGCGGCCTGGGATTCGATGGTAACTTTCTGCGTCACATAATCTATATCTTTTTCGTCGGTCGGATCATACGAAACCGTCAGCGTGACAACCTTCCCGGAAACGGAAGCAGTTACCTTAAAATGCCCGTCATCCACGGCAAGCGCGCTCAGATCTACGGCCGATGTGGTATATTCACCCGTAAGCGTATATGTAACCGGATCAGCCGTTTTAGCCGTAGTCGCGGTCATTATCGTAGACATCGTGGACAACTTTAATTGATTCAACGTCATTTGATCAACAAGCTGATTAATATTTTCCTCAACTTCTTTCGGATCGTATGCCTTAGTAAGATTCTCTATTTCAGTCTTAACCGTATTTATCTTATTGATCATCGCGGTCGCGTCAACAGAACCGCTATCGTAGATACCATTCTCATTCGCATCGCCATACACTTCGCCGTCATCATATACGTTGTCCCCGTCGGCATCTACATACGGCTCGTCTACCAGTCCATAAGCAAGGCTCCACTGCAGATTTTCAAGCTCCTGCAGTTTCTCGTTCAGTTTATAAACATAATCCAGTGCTACATCGGCATAAAGTTCATCGCCGGCATTCAAAAGATAAGAATTTTGTACTCCGCATTCCGCCAGACTGAGGCTGTTCAATGCCGCTTCAGCCTGCAGTTTAGCGGTCTCAATTTTGGCTTCCGCATTAAGCTTATCGGCTTTTGCCCTGGCGGTCGTATATTTAACGCTGATAGTCTTTAGATCGGCAGTCGCCTGATCCGAAGCGGCACGCGCAGAATCAGCGACATCGGCCGCACGTTCAGCTTCAGCGGCTGCTTCATTGGCATCGGCAAAGATCGCGTTCGCGGCGGCGACCGAAATAAGTCCGTTCCCTAAGTCAATTTTCGCCTGGCTAGCCATTTCATCAAGTACGGCATAACGGTCGGCCGCTATATCTGCGAGGACTTCCGCATATTCGGCATTAACACGATATTCATCCGCTTTCTGTTCCGCATCCGCCAACTCTAATTCAAGCTGATCAGCCGCACTTTCCGCCGTCATTGCCGCCTGAGCGGTTTCACCGGCGATTTGTGGAGCAATTTTATACAGGATCTCGTTCAGATATTCCAAATACTCGGTTTCGTACAATGTAGTGACATCGGCGATATTGGTTCCCTCGGCGTCCTCATCGGCACTGGACGAATAGGCATTATCATAGAAACCGTTATAATTTCTATCATCATATGGCTCGGTTTCGCTGAAGATCCCGTTCCCGTCTACGTCTATATAGGTATCGCCATCATCCTGATCGTACAGCCCGTCACCGTCGACATCATAGTTCAATGTATCTCCCGAGTCATACTCACTGTCTCCGTCAAGATCGACAAAATATTCAGCGTCAGTCGACACCCCGTTATAGATAGCCTGCAAAAGCGAGATCTGCGCCTGCGTCTCATAGATGCTCTGCAGTGTATCGTTATATTCTTCGGTCAGAGATTTAATATTGGATGTGTACTGATTGGCCAGACTTCTAAATACCGGATCTAAAGCTTCGTTGTACAGTTCATTCTGCACGACACCGGCCAAAGCGACGTCATTGTAAGTATACGTTTCCAGAATTTCATCCAGCGCCTGACGCATCTCCGCTTTTTCGGTCTTTAATACGTCTGAATCCCCGGCGACATCCGCCAAATATGCCTTAAGGGATGTAACAAACATCCCGGCAGTAGTTCCACCTACATATGTCACCTCAAGTATAGCTTCTGCCAAAGCCGTTATTTGCTTATCCTCGACTTCCTCCAGCGCTTTGTTATAAAGGTTTATCGATACACTGATGTCATTAAGTTCAGAACGGAGATTGTTGAGCGTATTCTGAGCTTCTTCATAATCATCACTGACAGACTCTTCGAGATCTTCATTTTCTGACCGGCTTTGCGATATGAAAGCGTCAACATCCTCGATCAGATTGTAGTATTCAAGAGATTCTTCATACTGATATCTGCTAAAAAGCGCGGTTGACCAGAGCAAGCGGCGTTCCTGCTGCATCTGGAGCGCATCATCCTGCCCAAGGTATTCCGGTTCAAACAACGACAACATTTCCGCGGTTTCCTTTAAGAGATCTGCTTTCGCACCGCTCACGTTGTACACGACGGTTCCGGTCGAACTGTCGACTTGCACGTCCACGTTCCAAAGAGCCGCAAGTTCGCGGAGATAGGCACTGACCGCACTGTCGGTCTCGGAAGTATCCAACGATAATTGTTTTTCCAGCGTATCTACAGTAGTTTTAAGGGTATCATATTCCGTCTGCGCCTTGGTATACGCCGACTTAAGATAAGACAGATCGGCAGAATTCAGCACCAACGCGTTCTGATATTTCAGTTTGGCCTGCAAGAGCGTCACCTGCAGACTGGACAGCTGGCTCTTCTTCTGCAGATACGCATTATATGAATCGATATACGCCGTCTTAGCGACAAGTACGTCCTCTTCCTGCGCCGTAACTATCTGTTCTTCCTGTGTGACCGTATTATATGCGGCTTTTACCGCGGTTGGCAGCTCGTCCTGGAACGTCGCCAATGTTTCTTTTTCGGCGATCGTCTTTATCTTAGAAGCTATGGTTTTCAATTCAACGATACCCTCGTCTATATAATCCGCGTAAAGATCTATAGATTCCTGTGCGTCATCGGTATCCTGGAGCAACGCGGTCAAGGTTTCGCTTGAAAGTTTCAAAACCTTATTCTGATAGGTCTTTGAATAATAGCTGCTTATCGTTTTGACCGTGCTGTCGATATTCGCAACATATTCAGCTCTTGCGGTCGTACAATCGACCAGGGCGTTATTCAGATCAAGATACAGTTCATTGCGTGTGTACGCCGCCGATTTTGCAGCATCTTTAGCAGTGAATACGGCATCCTGTTTTTCTTCTATGTTCTTCGTCGAATCACAAGCGTCAAGATAAGTATCCAGATTCTGTTCGGCCGCAGCCAACTTTGTTTTAAAAGCAAGATATTCGGCATAAAGTGTTTCAGTAGCGGTTGTCGCCTTCCCGCCGGCCAGCAAAAGCGCTCTTTGATATTCGGTGTACTTCGCATCCATGGAAGATTGGGATGAATCGATCGTCGCCGTCAATTCCTCGCGCGTTACGCTTACGCCGTTCATAACGATACTGTCTGATTTAGACGTCATTGCTTCATATCGATAGGCGGTCTGTTCTTTTGCGAACCATGCATCCTGAGATTCAACATAAAGGTCTTCCGCCTTATTAAACGAAGCGACCGCTGAATCAAGATCGCTCTTTGCCGATATCAACTCCTGCTGCGCGTCAAGATACAGATTCTGATTGGTTGTATACGCCGTTCCTGCGGAGTTCATCTTATCAAGCGCCTCGGTCTGCTGTATTTTCAAAGAAGCCAAGTTCTGTTTCGCGCTGCTCACTTTAACGGTTTCCGCGTTAACAAGTTGTTGGAGTTTCTGGGCTTCGGCAAGCGCTTCGGTCTTCATCGTGCTCAATTCAGTCACAAGCACAGACAACTGTTGAGCATTGAGCTGTTTCCTCTGTAAAATGCCGTACTGAGTCGTATCTGTGACCAACCCGCTCCACATCTGGACGGCCAGCGGCAAACTGCTAAAGTATTCCGACGTGTCGGAATCATATGTAGCGCAGGTCGTCTGAGCATACTCGACTTCCTCTTCTGCCGCCGTTATTTTGGCGATATACGTCATCAGGTTATTAAGGGCAAGCTGCAAACCGTCGGCATTATCAGACAACCCCTCATATCTTGCCTGCACGACATCGATCTGATTGGTCAGATAGTTGTATGTTTCCGTATAGGTCGCATAATCTTTCCTGGCTTCAGTCACCGAAACTTCTATTTCATCAAGTTTATAGAGAGCCGATGCATAAGAGCTCCATGCATTTTCCATCAACGTACGTCTGTATATATAATATTCTTTCATTTCGTTCAAAGTCTCTTTTGCGAGATCCGCGGCCGCGCGGGCTTCTTTCGCCTTTTTGCTCAATTCTGCGTACTGTGGATCCGACGAACTCCCCCAACTGTTACGCGAATATAACGCGATCTCATACTCTTTCACCGCAGCCTCATATTCTAACTTTGAAGCAAATAATTCATCAGCGCTGCTTAGATTGAACAAGACATCTTCAACGCTATAGCTGACGCCGTCGATACTGATAACACCGGTCATTGATACCGTATATTTCTCGCTGGCATCGGTGATATTTGTAAATGTAACCGTGTAGTTTGAATTTCTGTCTATCCGATACGTTTCGTCCCCGAACTCAACCGTCTCGGTGGCAACGCATTCGATATATTCATCCCATATAGTTTCAAGATCCGTCAGCGAAGTAGAATAGTTATCCTGTGCTTCATCAAGTTCAGCTTCGGCTTCGTCCGGAGTTTTTGAAGCACCAATATCGATCGTGTCTATTTCGGATGATTTCAATGCAGCATCTTCGGCCAAAGCGGTGACGGTATCAATAAGTTCGTCAAGCGTGAATCCGGTGTTGTCCAGCGCGTCCGCAAGCATGCTTCCTGTGTAGCCGGTTTCGGTCTCGACGATATAAAGCTCAATAGCTTCGCGGATCGTCTGCGCGTCATACGCGGCGTCCATGGCATTCTCAGCCGCAGACGAACAGGTATCCTGTGCTTCCTCTATCTCATTTTCAGCTATCTCATATACGGCCCACAGCGCATTTTTACGTGTAGTGTCTGTTTCAATCTGCAGCTGCAGAAGCATATCCTCGCGGAGATCATTCGCGCTTTCTATGGAAGATTTCAAGTCGCTGACTTTAGCGGCATTCGTCACAACGGTCGCGATGTAAGAGAACAACTCTGCAACATTCTCTATATCATTCACATCCTGAAGCATCGCTTTAACGCTAGCCTGCATTGCCGTATTATCCAAATCACTGAGCGCCAGCGCCTGTGCCTGATTAAAAGCATATCTGGCCTGGCTCGCGAAGGTAGCAAGCGCGTCCGCTATATCTGTTACATAATCCGGATCTGTAATAAGTTCTTTCTGTGAATAACTGCCGTCGGCGACTTCCTTCTTCTTTTCCGAAACATATGCGTCAAGTATGGTCTTCATACCCGTCTTCATAGTATTGTTTATGGCGGTTTTCGCGATCGCGGCCAAACTATCCGCCTTAGAATTGCTGGCGGCAAGTTTCAAAAGCGTAACATAAACGGTAGCCGCGCTGTTATACACGTCAACCGCTGAATCGTAAACGTTATTCAGAGTAGCGCTGTCGTTATAGAGCGATACATCTCCCACATAATCCGATATCGTTTCGACATCCGCGGATATCTGTTTGTATAAATACTGTGCGTACGCGTCCTGTGCCATAGTTTCACAATCCGCAACTGCCGGCAAAATAGATTCATTGACCTGATCAAGCGCATATTCTTTTATCGACCCTGTCATATATGTAAGCGCCACATTCACCGCGGCCGACAGCTCGGCATCGTTTATTGTGCGTGATATGGTTGCGGCATTTTCAATCTTTTCGTTCAAGTTGGCGATAAAATCGCTGCTAAGATCATATGCGTCCGAAAGCATATCTGTAGCCGAATCGATAAATACCTTATTTGCACTGTATTCGGCCCCTGAGATATCAACGCTGGACATCGCATCCTGCGCACTTTCCGTAAGATCGTCACAGGATGCAACGTATGTCTCATACAATTCCGCCACTTCATCCTTGATACGAAGTATCTGTATGGCGGAAAGTTTCTGTTCCGCTTCGGAGATCAAAGCCTCCAGGCTACTTACCATGCCGGTCGCTGCGCCGTCCCCGCCTATCACACCGGTTACACCTGCGATCTCCTCGGCCACGGCTGATATATGTATAACCGCTTGCGCCGCATTCGATGTCGCAGTTTCAGACTTCACGCCGGATCCGGTTTTTTCATAAGCGATTATCGTCAACATCTGGCTATTCATCGTCGCATAGGTCGTTTTCGCGCTGTTCAGCAACGTATTCAATGCGGTGATGGCATTATTCAGGCTGGTCTCATTCGCGTCATAATCGCCCGATATGGACACATTTGAGATAATATTATTCACTGTGACATATGTGGCGGTATATTCAGTTTTAAGGTTATTGAACGCTTCCATAGCCTGGTTCTTAGCTACAATCCATTTTTCAGTATTCATGCTTACCTCATCGATAGCCGCAAGTTTTTCATCGGCAGTCGCGATAAGCGCCGTCACATTATCAAGAGCGTCTTCTATCGCGTCTTTTGACGATTGCAGTATAGCTTTTTCCGCTTCGTCGGTCGCGACAGATAATCTTTCGTCAATTTCGCTATAATACGTATCAAGCTCCCCTTGTACCGCCGTAAGAGATACTATTTCCGCATAAATCTTTGTATATGCCTGAGACAATATGTCCTGATTCGCATTATATACCGCCAGCGTGTTGACATTATCCGTATTTACAGTAGCGACAAGCTCTTCAATTGCCGTGATCGCCGAACTGAGTCGAGTCGCGGCATTCGTGCTGGAACTGTCGGCAATAGATACCATTTCCTCTGCGGTGAACGGAGCGTCTACTACGGCCGTATACCCCAACGCCGTGATCTCAGCCTGTATAGCGCTAAGTTTATTCAAAACCGTTCCGCAAAGCCCGCCAACAGCGCCCTCTTCATTGGTTTGATATATGTAATCCCCCGCCGCCTCAACAGCACTGTTTATCACCTGTAAAACCGTAGTCATCGTCGACGAAACAGGACGCCCCGCGATAAGAAGAACCGTATCGGCAAGCTGATCTACATATTCGGCTGAATCCACAAGATCCGAAGCCAAAACTTTAGCGCGCGATTCTGCCTCTTTCAGAAGCGAGTATACTTCATCGGCTGTTTTGTCCCCGGAATGCGCTGCTTCCAGAAGACTCTCGATACCGGAAAGCTGGGCATTGCAATCCGACGCAACCTGGTTTTTATAATCGCTCGCTTCAGTCTTCAAGCTGTTCGCTACAACGACGCTCGGGATCGCTTCTACGGCCGCTTGTACATCAGCCGTTCCGTACACAAATCCAGTGGCTGTTTCATCGTTGCGTATCAGATCCAGAACATTAGTTTGCAGACCGACAATAAGAACGTCTATCGCGCTAACGCTTTCAACCTTATTTGTTTGATTGCGGTATGTTAACAACTCTGACATCGCGGATAATGCCGCCGTATAAGTTTCACTCAATTTCGCCTGGCAGGAATTCACCGTCTGCTCGATCTCGGCTATATTTTTCACAGTAGGATCGGACAAATAATTTGTCAGAGCCGCCGTCATATCGTCTAACTGTATCTTAAGCCCGTTATACAGCGTAAGAGTATCCGTGTATACGCCGTTGGCAGCCGCGATTATCGACTGCTCCTCTATTCTGGCCATAGCCCCACTGTCAGCGGCGGTTATCGCATCGCGTTTCGCGTCGATACTATCCAGCATATCTTCAAGTTTCTTTATTTCGGTGTCAGCAACCGTTTTAACCGCTGCCGCTGAATCGCCCTTGATCTCAGACAATTCTTGCAGCGCTGCCAGCACATCGTTCTCTATTTCATCCAACGCATCGAGGCAGTTTGCCGCTTTTGTTTCAAGAGCATTAAGCGCCGTGGCGTCCAGTATCGACTCGATGTTACTGAACCCGGCCGCCGAATAAAGAACGTCATATTCCGACATACGTTTTACGAATTCAGGCGCGATCGCCGTTACTTTAGAACTGGCGGAAGCGATCGTCCGGGCCTTATATGCAGCCGTAACGGACGCCAACAAGGTCTTAATTTTCGGAGAGTATTCCGCAAGTATCACCTGAGCGTCCGTTATCCTCTCTCTGACGACATCGTCCTTATCGGTTGACGCGAATTTATCCAGCATTCCGATCTCATCGCTGATATTATCCAACTCGCATATCCATGTATTCAACGAGACCATCAGATCGTCAAGCTCGCTCAGCGTCTTGGACCCGACATTAAGACCGGCTATACCGATTGCATCGATCTCGGCCTTAATAGTATCCAGTTTTTCCTTCAGCGGTTCCGATGTAATATCAAGGATATCAGCGCCAACGTACAACAGCGCCGAATTAATATTCATTTCCACTATTTCCGTATATTGTTCAAAACGCGCTTCGGCAAGCTGCGTAGTCTTGTACAAATCGCGCAATTCACTGCACTCACGTTCGATCTCGCTGATCGCCATGGATGCCTTGAAATTATTATTTTCCGTCCGTGTATAAATCTCGTCGCAGGTATCGACAAGATATGCGATAGCGCTATAAAGCGTATCCTCTTCGGCATCAGTGATCGCCGTATCAAGCACCTGTTTTTTGCTGTCGGCAAGTTCCTGCAACGCGTCGGCCTCGGCCATAATATCGTCATAGTATGCTTCGGATTCCGATTCGGCGTATTCGGATACATATCCACGCACGGTCGTTATCTTATCGTCCAAGGCGGTGCTTTCTGAAGCCAATGCTTCGCCCACCGACGATCCGTTTGTCACAAGAATAAGGTTCAAACGTTTACGTGCTTCTTCCAGCTGATTCAGCGCCGTCACGGCATCTTCCCAGCTTGTATATGATACCGAAGCGATAGAATTATAGATCTCGGTACCTTCGGTCACCGCCGCCGTTATGTCGCCGCTCTTCGAATCAAACAGAACGTCCTGGATAGCGTCGCCGATCGTTATCAGTTTAGCGCGCTGATCTTCTATCATCGCGGCTATCGTCGCTTTTTCAACGGCATCATTGACATACACCTCGTCGAAGTAACAGACAAGTTCATAAACGCCGTTCAATAATGCTTTTCGCATTTCACGCAACGTCGTCACGTCACCGGCAAGTTCAGTCTCCCCATCCCATACACCGTTAAGGCTATTATTCACGGCCGTCGCACGTGTAAGCGGCGACGACAGAGCGATGGACGTATTTGATGAGGTCATCAGAGCATTTTCAAGTTCTTCAAGATACGCGGACAATTCGCTTATCGTTGATTCTACATTTCCACCTAAAGTATCGATGGTCTGTTTTACTATCGATATCCTTTCCTGCCCCTCGTCGTTAGCGATATCATAAAGACTCTGTGCTTCTTCCAACGATACATATATGCCAGGTATCCCTTCGTTCGCGGTTGAGATCGCGCTCAGATAATCCGACGCTGCCTGAATGGCCGCTTTTATTGATATTCTGGCCGCAACGATCTCTTCGTCTGTGGCCGCGTCGATATTTGAAAGGATATCCGCAAGTGACGTCAAAACATTTTTGCGGATCTGCGCAACCTTCGCCTCGCATGTTTCGGCGTAACCGGCATAGACCTTGGCCGCAGCTGTAAGTTCATCGGCAGTATCCGTAGTTAATGCATTTGTGACATCGACGATAAGAGCATCAAGTGCCGTAAGATCGGCGTCAACCACATCAAAATCATTCTCAAGTGATGCAGCGGTTTTTATATTCGACGTTTCCAGAAGCATTAAAATATATTCGTATTCTTTCTGAAGTATCTCTCTCTTTTCCAGCAGGGTTTCGAATAAAGCCGTATCATATGGCCCTTTTGCGGCCGCGGCAACGGCAGCATCATAACTGGCGACCGCCAACACACGGGCGTTATTCGAATCGGCGATTATCTCGTTAGACGCGGCGGTTAGCGCGCTTTCGGCATCTTCAACGGCCTGTTCGTAGGCGATCTTAACGGCACGTGTCGCTTCATCGAACACGATATCTGACAAATAGTCGTCAGACACGCTTTGCATGGCCAGATAGACTTCTTCAGTCAGCGCCAATAACCGGCTGGATTTCTCGTAATTTTCTTTCTGCGTTTCGACATCTATCGCAGAATCCGTAATGATCTCATACAGCGCTTTGCCCGTACTTGCGTCCGCGCCTTCCTGCACATAAGTTATGACAGATGAAAGTATTTCCTCCATACCTATGACAGTTTCCGCATAGTCTTTTTCCGCCAGAGCCGAGATCTCGGAAAGCGTCATAGTTCCGTTGGCAAAAACACGTCCGTTCGCCAATTCATACAGGCGATCGCGCAGTTCATTTAGTTTGGCCACCTTCGCCGCATATTCAGCTACATCGGACGACGCGGCGATCTCATCATCCACTTGAGTCAAAAGACTGTTGACCAGAAGTTCAACGCGAAGTACCGTGATATCCTCCTGCAATTCGTCCGCACGGTTCTTAGCTTCAAGAGCAAGTTCCTGAGCACGTTCGGCTGAAGCGACGGCCAGCGCACGATAGTACTGATCGGTTTCATCGCCTGTCGCCGGTTCAGCCAAAATAGATTCCATCTCCGTCTGCGCCTTAGCCGCCAGACTTGCCGCTAATTCCGCAAATGCCGTCGCCGTGATCGGATTTTCGGTGGCGAAAACATTATCGCGCGCTACCTGAGTGGCTTCGGCATACGCATAGGCTTTATTATCGCCCTTTTCCGCGTTGTACTGATATTCCGTATATGTCAATTCTTCGCCGTATGACGGTACATTCGATTCCATTATGTCCTTCAATTTTGTAAGATCGGCCGCATTAACTCTGCCGTCGTTATTTATATCGACATGGTACGCGATCGCGTCTGCCAAAAGCTGGACATCTGCTTCCGTAACGCTACCATCGCCGTCGATGTCGGCTTTCGACGTAAGATCCGGATCTGCCGTATAGATCGTACGCATCGAATTAAGTAAACTGCGCCATTTCTCCACATCGGTGGCCGTAACAACACCGTCGCCGTCCAGACTGGTGACCATACCCCGGACTATACCGGACACTGTACCGATACCTTCCACTCCTTGTCTAAGAAGCGCCACATCCTCCGTATCGACTTTACCGTCACCGTTGATATCCGCTCTTGCGAGGTCGGTTTCAGATACGGTCATGTCCTTAATAGTCTCCGCCGCAGCTTCGGCGACCTCAGCATAAGCTTCGGTTATGGCATTCTTCAGCGCCGTGATACGGCTGGATATCGCGGATATCTCTGAATTATATGAATAGACCGCGGCAATCGCCGTAATGGCCTTTTCAAGTTCGGTAATATTATCAACCGCCCTCGCGGCCACGGAAAGGAGGGACGGCGCAGCGTCCTTATCAGCCTTAACCGCAGCCGCGATAGTGTTCATAAGTTCTGCCGCCGCGACAGCCTCTTCATTATATCGAACGGCGTTGTTATACATTTTTACAAACGCCGAGTTCAATTCGACTATTTTCGCGTAATATGCCTCGGCCTTTGGTTTCATCGTATTTATGCAATATTCTTTCAGTTCCTGCAAAGCAGCGTTATCCGGATGCGAGTCGGCGATCGTAATGACGTAATCAATGTTCCCGATAATACTTTCGTAGTATATCGAATTCGCCATATCCAGTTCGATAGACGTCTGATGCGAAGTGGCCGCGTTATTAAAACTGTTCATTATATGCTGCAGTTCCTCTAACGAATTAAGTATATATGTCGACATGCTACTGGTTCTGTCGATCAGAACGTCCGTCGTAGTCAAAAGCCCGGTGACCGCAAGAAGTTCGGAATCGCTCAGCGTCAGTTCTCCGTTCATAGCAGAACGGGAGGTCAAAACAATACCCGTGAACATGTCGTTAAACTCTTCGCCGGAGGCTGTTTCGCTCTTTCCATTTCGCGTATATGTGATAGTATTGTCGCCCGTATTGACATCTTCGATGGTTACGGCATCCGTTGTCCCGTCTTCCGCATTTATCAGCGTAATATCGCCTTCGGCGATATTATCCACATCCACATTGCTGTAACCGTTACGATCTATACCACCGGATGTCAAAAGATCAGCCGCCGTCGTTCCTGCAACCGTTATATTAAGGAGCGCTTCGTCATTCAGAACGGTTTCACCGGTTATCACCGCGCGGGTAGTCAACGTAACGCCCTGGAATATCGCCTTGAAAGCATTGAGCGTAGTAGTGACTTCTTTCCCATTCAACACATACGTGATCGAATTGCCGGCAACCGACACGCTCTTTATCATGACGATATTATTCTTGAACCCGATCTCCACCAGCGCGATATCATTGGCTCCGAGATGTTCGGCCTCGACGTTACTGTAAGCGTTAAGCATAACGCCTTTGGCCCGGGCGATAGCCTTCATGGAATATATGGAACTTTCAAGATAACCCGACACCGCCGAAGAAAGCAGTCCGTTAAGGATGTCAGAAATGATAAGTCCGGTTGTTACTTCTTCAACGCGAGTCTCAACGCCTGCCGCGGACAAATAATCTGTCAGAACCGTTGCCGCACTGTTTATGATATTAGAACCCTGGCCGACCAGCCATTCCGATACTTTACCAAGTCCTCCGGCGACAAGCACATCAGGGTTGTACAATTTCAACATGTTAATGTATGGCATATAGAACGAAACGGCTTTAGCCTCCTGAAGAGACATTTCTTCTTTCAGCGAAGATTGATATGCGGTATACACATCTTCGAAGAAACCCAGCACCGCATCGTTTATGCTTATAACCGTCGCGAAGAGCTTAGTTGCCGAATTAAGGATGCCGTCAAGCGACGTAAAATCGGCGATATTATTCAATATCGCGAACAATCTTTCCGACCAGCTGGCTTTTTCAGCAGTGAGCATACCTGTCGTAAGAGCACCGGTATAATTATCTATTATCTCGACCGCCGAACTATCCGCACGGCGTACCGTCCATACCGATCTTCCTTCGCTGTCGATACGGAACGTAGTATTCGAGGAATCACACACAACGGTCTCGCCACCAACAATAACTTTACCAAGGTTTCTATTCATAAAACACAGGGCTACCGACGGTACCGCGTTAACCGTAATGGTCAGGATTTCCGCATTTGTAGCGCTGTCGGTCGAAACCGCAGTCGTAAAACCGCTGCCGTCCGAGTTCAGTACAACATTTCTGACATATAGAGATCCGTATATCTCCGACATCGCATCGGTACGTTCCGACAGTGTTTCACTGAAACTTTCCATTTCAGGCATCACAGTCTCAAGGACCGTATTGAAGTCCGAATCCGACGCCTTGACCGCCGCGATATCCTTCGCCACGCTAAGCACTTCGGCGTATTTGCTCTCTATAATATCCATAAGTTTGAGAGCCGTGCTGGCCTGATAGCTGGTATAACCGGGAATCCCAGAAGATAATCTCGAAGAAAGGACCGCAAAACCTTCCATTTTTTCGGTTACGCTTTCCATATCCGTCTTTTCGCCCATCGCGATCGCGACGTCGTGCAACGCGGTCGTTACATCCGTAACCATGTCGTTATTCAGCGATGATATCATCTCATACGCATATTCTTCCGACACTGAGATACCGCTCATCTGGAGGTTCTGTTGCGCTGTCAGATAATTAGCGTTTATCTGGTTCTTAAGTTCAGTCGATATCTGTTCGAACGCATCCAGCTCGGTCGAAGTCAACGGTTTTGTCAGCGCCGTCTCAATACTGCTCAGCAATTCGGAATACGCGGCCGTTATCCCAAGAACGCCTGAACCTTTTATATTGCCGGCAAACGAGTCGCTAATGCCGTCATAACCGTCCGCAAGTCCTTCGGAGGCCGTATTCCGGAGCCCGTCTATATAGGAGAACTGATTGCTGTTATACGCGAATGTCAGATCCGAAACAGAATCAAGTGTACTCTTAAGTTCTGCGGCCTCACTTAGTAAATACTCCTTAACGGCCAATCCCGACAATGAACCGGTCATATTCAAAAGCAAAGTCGCGGCGGCAGAAGCAATATTGCTTCTTTCCACAAAATATGAATTTTTCTTTGCAGCAGCTTTTGCGGCGTCATACGTGTTCTGTATAGCGGCAGTATTTTCATCCATATCGTCACAATATGACATTAACGTGTTGATCGTGCTTACTTTGTCATAGGTCGCACTCACACTGGCCTGGTATTTATTGGCCTCGGCCACAGTTTTAAGATAGCCAGAGATCAACAATGCCGTCTCATTAGTGATCCCGGTATAATATCCGTTCTTTAAGCGGGTCGAGATTGTATTATAAACACTGCCGAACGCAAGCTGATAATTTAGCAGATATGTCGTTTTGAACTGATTTTCGGCCTGTACACGGGTAACCGTTTTGCCGTCCATATAACCCATATTCGTAAATACCACGGTAAGATACATATTTATCGTACTCACCGCGCTTGAATCACCCAGCATCGGTGTTGCAAAAGACTGGAGTGTTGTAACATTGGATGCGCTCATATTTCCGTCACTGGCCAGATCGTTAACAGCGTTATATAGCAATGTATATTCATTAGAAACAGATGAAGCGACGTTCCTTAGCGCTATCAGATATGTCGCACGGTCTTGATCCTTCATAAGACCGTCTCCGTAGAACGCAGTGGCTATGTCGTAGACATTCGACGCCGACACCTTCATTTCTTTACAGATCGCCAATAGTCTATCTGCGCCGTCCGACTCCATACCGACACGATAATAGTATTTCTCTTTTGCCTGATCCAAAAGACCGCCGGCCTGAGTAATGGCGGATATGCTGTTCTTTAACGCTGTAAGGCTGGCCGTAAGATCCGCGTTGTCGGTCACACTTGCGGTAGAGGCTGTCAGTTCTTCATATATAGTCCTGACCTTTTCCGTAAGCATATTTATCACAAGAAGCTGAGCTTCCGCTTTTTCAGCCGTAGCGACATCCATCTGTGAGATAATGTCGCGTATCGAAACCACATATTTTTCGGCTTCGCGCACGGATTCTTTAGCTTTAAGCGTAACAACATAATTTGCCAGAGTATCGCGATAATATTCCATCTGTCCGCGGTATGATTTCGCGGCTACAAGATTCTGTTCCCATTCGTCAATATCCGCATCGTTAGCCGCGGCGGCATCAGTACACGCAGTTTCAAGTTTATAGATCAGACCGTTCGCGTCTTCCGCTTCAGTATCGTCTTCAGGTTCCGCGCCTAATCTGGCAAGCATTTCGTCCACCATAGACAAAAGCGCGTTAGCAACGCTTGCGTCAGCAGATGACAGCGCCAGTTTATATGCTTTCTGCGCCGCTTCGCTGTAAACCTCTGCGTCATACGCTGCGGAATAGCCGTTGGTTTCAGCCATTTTTGCTTTTATCAGGCTGTCTTCTATTGCACTCAGATATTTTGTCTTCCCGGAATCAGTCACGATCAGCGCATCGACGGCAACCAGATTTGCGGCAAGCGTGGCATCGCCCGCAAAATCCGTATCCTTCGCCGCGATACTCAGCGCGTTAACCAGCTCTTCTATCTCACTATAAAGATCGTCGGCTATCGCCTGTAAAGCGGTCATTTCCGTAGAATCGGTTATCAGAGCCGCGAGGTCAGCCGTCATCGCAAGGCTGGACAGTTTTTCCTCAACACTTTTCACTATATAAGCTCCGGACGTCGCTTTTGCCATCGCGACATACATCGTCTGGCGGGCTTCCTTCATAGCGTAATCAAGCTCTTCTTCAGACGCGAGTATACGCGCCATCTTGGCCGTGATAAGCGCATTTGACGGATAATCGGCTAACGCTTCTTTAATACTCGCATCGGCCGACTTAACGATAGCTACATTCTTTTCCAGCGTATTATAAAGTGCGGCGATCACATCATATGATTCGCTCGACGCGATTTCTTCGCGAAGATCGTCTATCACAGTCATCGCACCGTTAATCGTATCGTAGAACTCATCGACATCGTCTTCGGCGTTCTCTACCATCTCGACATCATCCAGCATCGACGAAACCGCTTCGGCGATCGGAGCCACCATCGCGTCAAGCGCATCCTGATTAACGATATACGTCGAGCTCGTTAAAGAATCCGACAACGAATCCATCGTATTCTTGTAACCGGCGACTTTCGTTTTCAGCAAAGCGGCGACGTTGTATAGCGTCCTTGAATCCGTCGCTTCGTCCTGCGTGAACACCATCTCGGTCATGGCTGTTATCAGATCATTGACGCTGGAGACAGAGTCTTTTAGGGATTCGCCGCGCGTGATCATTCCGGTAACCGTATCGTTAAATGCGCTCAGAAGCATGCTATTCTGTGCCGCGCCGGCCATCATCTGACGGGCGCTCTCCATGATCAGTTCGGCCTCATCTGAACTTGCGGCTTCATACAACCCGTCCAGTATCATAAGCTGGCTGCTTATACTCGTTGTCGTTACCGTTCCAAGACCGTCAAACGCGTTGACCATTGCCTCAAAATCATCCGATTCCATATTGCCGGATACTTCTGAAAGATTGTTAGCAAGATTAGTATTGATCTTAGTGACTTTGTAATAATCGGATATGGTCCCCTGGGTCGCGTTGATCTTCTGCAGCGTCGATGAAACCGGAGATTCCTTAGACATCGTATATATCATTCCAACGCAGGCGGTAATATCGTCTATATATTCCGATCTTTCGTCAAGAACACTTTCAAGCTCGTCCGAGACGATATACTGGAGCTTAATATTGTCGAACGCGGACGAGACCGCCTTACTGTCTTTCAGCACGCTATTAGCCAGTGTATTCACCGAAGATATAAACGAGGTAACATCGTATGCCGTTTCCCCGTCCGAGACCGTACTTATGCTTTCAATGAACGACGAGATATAATTGCTCGTCGATACCCCGAGATCCGTAAAGACCGCATTGTATGTCGCAAGATATTCCATCGCGCCTGTAGCGGCATCCAGTTCGTCAACATTTTTAACCCCGTCACCGTCTTTATCGCCGGTCAGCGCCGTCATACCTTCCAGCGAATCCGGTATCCCGTCGGCGTCAACATCTGCCGCCGTATAAGACGGAACACTTGCAGAGTCAAGCGGATCGGTATCGTTGGTCAGTTCTTCCTTATCAGTATATCCGTCCGCATCGGTATCGGCGTTATCGACCTGGGTCATATTGCCGAACATCTCAACAAATTCATGACGCCGTGCGGCCGAATTCCCCGTCATCTTGGTAAGTTTCGAAAGGTTATAAATAGCCTCCGCCGACGACGGTCCACTTAATGTAAACGCCTTAAAGACTTTAGAAACGAACTGTTCATCGGTGAAACCGTCGAACACACCGTCATCTATCCATTCGTCCAACGTAGCCGCCACGATCTCCTGTTCAGTCGAAACCGTAGTCCCGCTCAATCCAAACAATTTATTGTAAATCGCCGTTTTCTCATCACTTGTCGCGTCTCTGCCGTAACCCATCTGATACAACGTATTGGCAAATGTCTCCGCTATCTCCAGACTGCGCGCGGCTGCGGTCTGTGCCACAAGCGCTTCTATTTCCAATTCTTTTTCCTGCAACAATTCCTCCAGCGATGTACCGTCGGTCGCTATGGCCTCTTTGACAGCGACAGATGATTCCAGTGATGTCATAAGATTTTCCGCCTGAGACAGCAATGTTTTCAGCGTATTCCTGGCAGAACGTATGGCTGAATTGCCTGAATAGAAATCAGACATTTCGTCCACACTCCAATAAGCTTCGCCTATTGCGAGATACGCATCGTTTGCCGCGGAATACAGCGTCTCTATCTCTGCGGCGTCGTTCAATGTCCCGACAAGTGACGAAAGCATGGACAGCACATCAACATAATCCTCCGCCGACGAAACATAATCAGAGGCATCGCTCTCGGCGTCTTCGATATCATCCGATATGCCGATTACGAAATTATACGCTTCTGTTATCTTCGTCATATACTGTTCCGCTTCAGCCTTGGAAGTTTCAGACAATGTTGCGTACATACTGACCGCTTCGTTGTAAGCATTCTCGGCCATCGTAACCAGATCCACTGGACGGTACGGCACGCTCAGATCGTCGCACATCCCGGCAAGGCTCTCCATGAAAACAACGGTATCCTCGAGCTTATCAACAGCCGTTGCCGGCGCGTCTTTCATAGCGGCAACAACCGTGTTAGCCTGCTCGACCAGTGCGTCCAGTTTTGCTTTCTGCGCCGCTACAGCCGCCTGCATTTCAGCATAGCGTGTCTCTTTAATCGTCATGGAATCAACGGCATCCACGATATTCTGATATATCACGCCGGCATCTGTAGCGATATCACTGATAACCTTTAAGAGCGCTTCGGCCGTAGCCCTGCTGCCGCTTGAATCACGCAGCGAAACGATCTGTTGATAAAGACTTTCTACGGAAGAAACATAATTCGCTACAACCGTCTCCGGCTTACCGCCCAAAATATTATATATGACAAGGGTATCAGCCGCGTTCAGCTGTCCGTCGCCGTTCAGATCATATTTATCGATATTCTCGACGATATTCTTAAGGATATTTATATCCTTCTGGTCCAACCAGGAATCAGAATTAAAATCGGCTTTTATCACGTCTTCAGCCGTAAAGCCAAGACTGCCTGCTTCTACGACCTGCGCCACCTGTAACACATCGGCATAGTTAACCTTGCCGTCGTTATTGATATCTTTATAGTTCTCTATCGCGCTTTCCAGTGCGGCAGAATCCAGTTTATTCACGGTGCCGTCGCCGTTGATATCTCCGTTAATGATCCACTGCGTCGGCACAATCGCCCCGTGATAAAGGACCGTACGTAAATTATCAAGTATCTCAAGATCTTCCGTATCGATTGCGCCGTCACGGTTCAGGTCATATCCGCCGTTAAGGTTCTTCTTAAATATCTTCAGATCGTCTTTGTCGATCTTGCCGTCAAAATTCGCGTCGGCGTTCATAATGTTCTCTATCGTAAATCCGTACTTGGAAACCATTTCATACGCGGCCTTGACGACATTAACATCGGCGATAGTAAATCCGCCGGTCGTCACGAGCAGATCGTCGTTATTTATCTTGCCGTCGCCGTTCAGATCAAGGCGTGTTAATCCCAAACGTGTTACACTGGCCTTGTCCAGCCCGCCGCTTTCAACTATCTCGGTGATTATTGCGAGATCGTCATCGCTGGCAAGCGCCGAGAATACTCGGTCATTATTAACGTCTTTCGCATATGCGATCACGCCCGATATAAGGTCATAATCCTCGTCATCGACCACGGGCAGACCGTTCTCATCAAGGTTACCGCTGATATTCGCGTTTATGATATCCTCTTCAGACAGCGTATTCTTAAGATAGTTAAACTTGATAGCAACATCCATAAATTCAAGATCGGCGTCATCGATATCCTCTACCTCATTACCGTTCTTATCCGTACCTGCCCCTGCCGTAAGCTTACCTGCCTCATAGACCGTAATGTTGTTGCCCGCGTACGCGTATTCGTATGTTTTGCCGGTTATCAAAGTCACATTCGTCGCGTTCTTTGACGCCGTGAAAGTCTTCGGACCGTTATACGTGAACGTCCATTCCTCGGTAGCGGACGAATAAGTCACATCGTACGATATCCCGCCAATCTCAACGGTAGCAGATCCCGGAGCAAGCGTAATATCCGATCCGTCTTCTCCGGCGCCGTCAAGGATCAGATTATCGCCTGAAAGACCTATCTCAAAGGTGTTATTTATGAAAGTTACAGTATCATCCGCCTGTGTGGCCGTAAAAACAACCGCACCGGTATAAGTGAATACCCATCCGTTCACCGCTGACGAATAAACTGCAGAGTAGTTTATTTTACCCATCGTTGCCGTCACGGCGGCGGACGACGCTGTAAGAACGACATCAGCATAATGCGCGACGTCATATCTCGAACGGTAATTAACGGCATATAAAAGATCCGTCGCGTCGATATCATCGATATGACCGTCACCGTTAATATCATAATCCATCACACCGTCATTGTTGGAGTCTTTATACACTTCTGACGCGGTGGTAAACCCAAGATCCTTGCGTATATTTTCGGACTCGATTATGTCCTGCATACGTATGTAATCGGCCATTTCAAGCTTACCGCTCATATTAATATCGGCGGATACTGAAAGTTTCACAACAAGGTTCAACCAGGCAAGCGCCTTGGCGTACGTAGTGCTGCCGGAGAAAAGTTTATTGATCGCACAGGTGTCGTAATATGAGGTGAAGCTCTTCATATTCTCCATCAAGAGCAATATATTCTGTAAATTTTCAAGTTCCTCGCCGGAATCCGGATAGATCTGAGACCATGACTTGCCGTTATAAAGCTCATCCCAAAGAGCAGAAGAGAGATATGTCGAGACCTTCGTGATATCTTCCGCCGTAACCCCTCCGAACAATGTTGCCACTTCAACCGTGCCGGCCTGGCTGGTCTTGTAAAGATTCGTATACAACACAAGGTCCTGCGAATCTATCTTGCCGTCATCGTTAAGGTCAGCCCTGTCATAGAACGGACTGGTATAATCAAACACGATGACACCGCCCACTACATATTTTTCCCCGAGCAGCATCGCCTCAACCTCATCCTTATGCGCCATTATTGTGTCTTTTGAGACATCCGTATTGTCACGCCATTTACCGACGCCAAGAACGTTCTTCAGATAATCAACGAACGTAGTTTCCATGATCGTCGAAGCCTTCATTACATCCCTTATGCGAGTCACATCCGATATAGTAACAGTACCGTCGCCGTTGACATCGTAACTCTGGAACGTGTCGTCCGTAAAATCGTACGTAATGAAGTTATCTATCGTTTGCTGTCCGCCGATCCATTCGGTTTTCCCGAAGGTCGATCCGCTCATCTTCAGATACGCAAAAATATCCGCTTCATTCACAAGCGGCTCATACGTATAGTCGTTTAAATCACCGGTGAGATTAGCGTTGGTCACATCTTCGTCGGTTATCTTGAGCGAGAGCTCATAATATTCATATATTGAATCCCATGCGGCCGTATCGCTCTCGTCAACGACAGAGTCTCCGTTAATATCGTAAGTCGACATTCGCGACACGACGTCGTTTATCTTAAAATAGTCCTCCATTGTGACCTGGGAATCTCCGTTAACATCATACTTTGCCACCAATTCCTCAGAGGTATAGATAAAACCGTCCGTATAGATCGATGCCGTCGTATCGTAAGCCACTTTCGCCGTCATGAACGATTTGATCTCTTTCGCTCGGGCGATATCGGCACGCGTAAATTCCGCGTCGCCGGTAAGGTCCGCACTGCGTGTCGCGGTCATTATCGCCGTTCTTAAAGCCGCAAGATCCACGCTGTCCAGAGTTCCGCTGACATCAGTATCGTATGCCGAAGCATCTATGCCGTAATCTTCCTTAAATTCCGAGACCGAGATAAATTCGCCTGTTTCTGAAGCAGATTCAAGCACCGAAACCACTTCCTGCATCTCAAGCAGTTTACGATAATCGTTATAGTCAATCTTCCCGTCTTTGACCAAGTCCTCTCTTAACGATATGTACGCTAAAGTGTTCGTCTCTTCCCATGTACTGCCTGTGCCGGCACCTTCTATTTTGATCAGATCGTTCTCGTTCACAGCTCCGTCACCTGTAAGATCCAGTCTCGAGATCTGATCAGCCGTAGCCCCGGAACCGCTATTGATTATCGCGATTATTTCTTTCCTCTCAGCGAGTATTTCCTGGTATCTCTCCCAGTCGTTGTAGTCGATCACATCATCCGGTTCCCCGTCGATACCGCTTATATCTATATTTAGGTATGTAGTGGCAAGCGCCGTCTCAAGAAGCTGCCAATCGGAATGATCAAGTTCGCCGTCACCGTTAAGATCAAGCTTCTCATAGTCTTTCGGATTAAGGATAACGCCTTCTTCTATTCCTTTGATGATTGTCTTCATAAGAGCCATATCATCGGCGGCAGTAACGATGCCGTCTCCGGTGATATCGCGTGACGCCATCTTTTCGATCGCGGAATTAAGGAGATACCAGTCGTTCGTATTGATGACGCCGTCATCATTGATATCCACGTCGACCCCGTCGGTCATATTCAGGATATTCACCGCATACGTCGTTCCGTTGATACCTATGTTACCGTCCGAATCTGTCGTGAAAGCGCCAAGTTCTTCCCCGTCCGAGAATCCATCGCCGTCCGTATCGGCCTTGAACGCATCGCTTCCTATGGCGTTTTCAAGAACATCGCTCAAACCGTCACCGTCCGAATCAGCAGCAAGTTCGGTAGTCGGCGTGGGACACGACTCAAAATCAAGAGGATTTGTGCCTTTAAGTTTTTCTTCGCCGTCCGAGAACCCGTCGCCGTCCGTATCGGCTTTGACGGAATTCGTTCCAAGCGTCGTTTCCTCAGTATCAAATATTCCGTCACCGTCGGAATCTTTCCATTCGCCCACGGTTATCGTTTCAGGATGCGAACTGGAGCTGAGCGGATTCGTCAGATCAGATATTTCCTCGCCGTCCGAGAATCCGTCGCTGTCCGAATCGGCATCGTACGGATTTGTCCCTTTGGACCCTTCTTCATAATCGCTGACACCGTCCCCGTCCGAATCAAATATCTTCACTTCCGGCTTCATCGTTACATCCATAATATATTCTTCACCAAGCGAGAGTTCAAAACCGTCCGAGAACCCGTCGCCGTCCGAATCGGCCGATAGCGGATCAGAGCCAAGAATGACTTCCTGCGCATCGGATATTCCGTCGCCGTCGCCGTCATTCGATGTCGTCGCCGGTTTAGTCGCGACATCAGTAACGTCCGATATGGCGTCCGGATCCACCATTGTAAATGTCCCGTCGGCATTGCGAGCGACATAGAACTCTTTACCGCCAACGTTAAGTACGCCGTTCCACAACGTAGTGCTTACCGACGAATATTCCTCAACCAGTTTGACAGCTTCCGTATATGGATTCACCTCAACGTTATACACTACACCCTCGATATTCACCTGTTCCAGTTCGGCACTGCTGGTATATTTACGCGAGGTATATATATCGTCCACAAATGTAAAGGAACCGTCGCTGTTGCGTGTCACCTCATACGCTCTGCCGTTCAGCATTATAAGCTCATCGACAAGCGTAACGCTTTCCGTATGGACCTCTTCCAGCTGAGTCTTTCCTGTTTCCTTGTTGAAATATATTTTGTACACGCCCGTATGATCGTTCTCGTCGGTGAACGTTATCGTCCCGTCTGCCACCTGCGAAGCCGTCTGTGCGTTGCTGCCTATCGTGAACGTTCCATAATCGTCGACCTTTATGGTGTACCAGATATCTTTGCCGTTCTCGTCCACGCCGCCGTAGAACGCCTCACGTCCCAGTGACGCGACATATGTAGACTGAACAGTTTCAAATTTTTCAACCAGCTTGATACGCATCGTCGTGTAATCCATCTCGATCGTATACGTTTTACCGTCAGATAGCTTAACCGTATTCGCCGTCTGCACCGTTCCGCCGGACGTCATTTTCCTGGTGGTGACCACACTTGCATACGGAACCTTGGCACGCGTCGTACCGTCGATCTTATAGAACGAATAAGTGCCGTCCAGTTCCTTAACGGCTTCGTACAAATCGTCTCCGACTTGCAGGCGCTGATCCGCCAGCTTCGTACTTTCTGAATGCGATTCCGTCAAAGCGATGTCCCCGGTAAACAGATTACGCGTGATATCATACGATTTACCGCCAAGAACTATCGTCTTGTCATCCTCGCTTACAGCTTCCCTGAAATTGACGTTCTCGCCGTTATAGGACAATTTTATGGCAACGTTATCTATACCCCATGACGCCGATGTGTTCCCGGCGCTCAGATTTGAACCAAAAACCAGATCCAGCACGTCACTGTCGCTGTCAACCGTTATTGAAACATGTTTGACCGTATCGGCCGCGTCCCCGCCGGCGATATCGAGACTCGCGTCCTGCGACGCATACCACGGTAATGTATATTTTACCGACCATTCGGATTCGCCGTTAACCTTAAGATATGCGGTATTGTTGCTCCATTCATCAACACAATAGTAATCGAATTCGATCGTCACTGTATCGTGCGTAGGCAGGTCGGTCAAAAGTTCTTCGATCGACGTAAGCCCGGTCCCGTCCAGATAGGCGTTACCTTCATCGGTAGTCGCGGTTAGTATCGACGACCATTCGTCAGAATCCACCGTATTCTCGAACGTATTGCTCCATACGCTTGAAACACCTGTCGCACCGGTTATACGGTTGGTTTTTGTTTCATACGGCGATGTGAACGTATATGTGCCGTCCCCATTATTCACGATCCAATACGTGACACCGTCGAGTTCGATTATCTGATCGGCGACCGTTACACTGGCTTCGTCCATTTTTGTAAAGGTTATTCTGTCCGTCAGAGAACTTATGACCGTAACATATTTCACTCCGTCGATCGTAACAACATCGCCGGAAAGCGCGACAGTCGCGACCGTAACGCCATCTTTCTTAATGATATGCTTATCCGTATCCTGATCTATGACCACTTCATATTCCACACCCGCAAGACTGATAACCTCGTCCGCTACATGCTCACTCACCTCATATGTTTCGCCGTCATTATGCTGTTCTTCCAGGCTTATGCGCCCATCGTATTCGATCAGAATATCGTATATGACATCATTTATCTGTACGAACATAAGTCCATAGTACGATATAAACATATCGCCGGTGGATGCGTTCGTGAAATAATAACGATTGTCCGTGCCGAGCACAACGTCGTACATCGCACCATTCAGCGAGATACGTTCGCCGCCGACATGCGTCGATGCGACCGCTCCAAGCTGGGTCAAAAGAGCCTCGGTACCGTTAGCTACGCCAAGATCCACAAATTTCCTGACCTTTTCTATCTTCTCGATATCTTCATCCGTAAGATCCTGGTTTCCGACGAACTGCGTCTTGATGCGTATCGCATCCTGTAACGTAGTTATATCAAGAAGATTGAACGCGCCGTCATGGTTCAGATCTACTGTCAAAAGTTCCGACGGCTGCATCTGGCTCGGGGTTTCTTCAACAAACGTGACAATATTCTGAAGTTCTTCGACATCCTTGTAATCAAAGACGCCGTCGCCGTTCAGATCGCCGATATAACGCATTTCGGCGTATTTCGCGAGCGACCTCGCAAATATCTCACTGTCGGCGGACGACACAACAAGATCGCCGTTTATATCAGCCAGTTTTATCTTCTCCTCTGTTATTCCATACTGTTTTCTAAGAGTTTCAGACTTAAGAATATAGTTCATTCTGGTCTCGATCGCGTCGCGTACGCCTCCCAGGTTCAGCTGAGACGCCGAACGCGGCATAGAAAGATCAAGTTGATCCGTCCAACTATCGATGAACTGGAAACTGGCTTTAAGGGCTTCATAGTCCTTGATATCGACCGTGCCGCTCTGATCCACATCGGCTCTTTCCACCACATACGGCTGCAAAGCGGTCTTTTTATAGTATATCGCTTCGTAGATCTCCTTAAAGAGCTTCAGATCGTTCGAATCCAGACGTTTGAATATGTTGCCCGCGCGGAACGTGCCGGCTATCTCCGGAACTACATAATCATACGTCTGTCCGCTGACTTTGACCACCGCGTAAGATTTGCCTGTCTTATCGTTATAAACCGTATCGCCGAGATAGATATATTCATCGTTCCCGATGATCACATATTTTCTTCCGTCCACGTCGTATTCGGCGCTCGCCGCCTCAAACAGATCGGATACATCCTCATAGTCGATCTTAAAGTCGCTGTTTACATCGGCAACGGCCTTATATTCTTCGATATTTTCCGGCGTAAGTATCGTGGACTGCATCAGGTAGATTATTTTATTAAGTGCGACGACGTCATTCTTATTCACGACTCCGTCCCCGTTAACATCCTTATAATGTTTGAGTATGTCATTGAATTCCTGGACATCTTCCATATTAACAGCACCGTCTCCGGTGAAATCACCTTTTGACAGAACGGTTTTAACAACACCCGGCTGCAATATGCGTCCTGCGCTGGTCTCGTCGCTTATCGTGTACCGCGTCTCTCCGAGTTTGATCATATTCACATCTTCGTCGCTCAGTGTAGTGAAACGGCTCCATACCGCGGTTTCCATATTACCGTCGAACATTTCCGACAACCCGTAGAGTCCGGTAACCGACAACGATTGCTGGACGGCATATTGCATACCGTCTACATCTATCATTTCATAGAACGTGTTCCCGTTCGTCCAGCTACTCGCGGCGTCCGATGTATATATCGATACGCGTTCCTGGAGTTCAAGTCCGTTATACTGGGAGTTTATCGTAACCTCGAACATTGTTCCGTCTATATTGATAACAGCCGTTTTGTCCTCGCCGTCATATTCGAAATAGCTTATATAGTGTGTTTCCAGAGTATCCTCAAAGTCACGGCAAAGTGTGAACGTACCGTTGAATTCGCCCGTTTCTGAATCGAGATTACGGATAACTTCAAATTCCTGTTTTGGTCCGTCCGGATAGCCGAGAGTAATCACCTGATCATATTTAGACGCGCTCTCCAGGAATTCACGCACAATATAGATACTGCCCTTTGTATCGGTATCCAGTTCGAATTTGATATCGTCAAGATAAACATATTCCTCGTTCAGCGTATCGCCGTTCTTATCATCGTAATAGGTCGCGCTTGTTTTCTGCGTTTTCAGATCGCTGTCCCAATAGATAAATTCATGGTTGGCCGTTCCACTCGACAAAGATACTTCCAAAGCCGCAGACATCACGTCATACATAGTGAATCCGTTGTCGGTAGCGTTCTCCTGCAGATTTTCGTATAATGCGCTAGGCAGTAATATCCCCAACGCCGCCAGATCCATACTAGATAGATATGTTTTAAGAGCGCCTGTACTTGAGGCTAACAACGAGTCTTTTACCGTCGCGGCAGTCTTTGTCACCGGCATACCTACGTCTACCAGCGCCGCTATCACATCCTGCTGGCTGTATTTCGTATCAGTCGCCCAAGCGTGATCCATAAGATTTTTCGCAAGGTCGTAATATGTATCGATAGAAGTTTCGCTGAGCGTAAGGCCGTCTATATACGCGGACAGCTGGCTTCCCGCGAGACTGGCAGCCGTCTCAAGACTGTTCTTGAACTCAGAAAGCACAGGCATAACGGTAGCCGTCGTTACATACGCGATATATCCTTCCTTCGATATACGTTCGCCGGTCAGCGGATTTATGCGGTAGAATTCCATCGCCTGTCCGCCGGTCAGTATCTTGCTGGAAAGTTCCGCCGTATTCTTAAGTACCGGCACATAACCGATTTCTGCCGTGCCAGTAGCGACAAATTCAACGCCGATCTCAGTCCCGTCGTTGAGTGTTATTGAGTTATAGATATCGGTGTCAACATCGAACGTATAAGGCTCATCCACACCGGACTCACGATCTATATACGCCGAATATTTTCCGCCGCCGAGCGCGACCAGAACCTCGGTCTTTACTTCGCCGTAGACCGTAGTCCATGTTACAGCCGTGTACACGCCGTTTTCCATTGTCAGTTCGCAATTAGCGATACCAAGGACAACCCTCGTCTCGATGTCATACACTTCGCCGTCGTGCGTTATCTTATAATTTGAATCATCAAGATAGTAACCGTATATCTCACCGTCAAGCATAAGGACCTGTTCTGACGTAACATTCGCGATCTGCGTCAGCGTCCAATCCACGGTATCAAAACTGTATTTTATCCCGTCAAGCACGACCTCGTTATTTTCATCCGCATATACGGTGGTCGATCCGTCTGAGAACGCATAACGAACCGCCGTTTCTGTCCCAGTCGTAACATTCTCGGCACGGACATAGAACAAATGGTTATCCGCGCTAACAGGCTGCGCCGCCACTCCACCGACCTCTTCCGGCAATTTGTAAACAGTTATAATGCCGTCAAGCAATGTTACACCGTACCAGCCGTCATTAACGCCAGTCACGATCTGATCCGCAAGGCATACCTTCCAGGCATTGCTTCCGAGCGACACGCATTTATACCCTACACCGTTAGAGAAGAATGTGAGAGTATCGCCGCTTTCCCATATTGAATATACCGTTTCCTCTCCAGTGCCATATCCAAGACGGAAAGCCTTAACGGAAGAGACTGTCCCGCTGATACCCGTTGAGGTCGAAAGCACTACCGAACCGCTAGTAGCCTTAAGCGGATTTCCGGAAATAGTGAACTGACGCGACACACCCTGATATGCCAAAGTAACCGTGTTACCAGAGGCCGCGTAACGGTTGTTATTGGAGTCATAGAACACATATATCGTGTTATTGTTAGAATCTTTCTCTGTAGTAACATAATACGGCACAACCGCCGTACCGTAATTGACTTCGACCGTCTTGAAATATCTGGTATTACCGAGCGTGGCTCTCATCAATTTATAATCTTCGGCGTTAAGCATGTTATCGCCGTTCAGATCGGCATTATCGTTATATTTGCTGTCATTTATAAACAGGTCGCGGATCTGTATCGCCGTATCAGTAGAGCCGCCTATCCATTTAAGGTCCAGCTGATAACTACCGTCAGCCAATCCGTTGACCCGGATCGAATAATTTTGATATATATCGGACAATTCATCTATAGTGATATTGCCGCAGCTTATCCATTTTTTATTGACCGTGTCGTATAAATTCACCGCAAAGACTATCGTCTCGCCGGCGGCCAAAGCATAATTCTGCAGCATTTTCGCGCTAAAGCCGATATCCATGCTTCCGGACACATTCGAAACCGTGAACGCTTTTGATGTAATATAATCCGCTGCGCTTATATTTTTATATGTGGCATAGACCGAATCTTCGTACGTATAATAGCCGGAAGACTTCGCCGCATCTATCGCAAGTTGTTCCGGAACATATGCGGCCTCTACAATATTCCCCGAAGCGTCGATAAGCGATTCTTCGTCTTTATACGTCGTCGTCCCATCGCTGTCAAAATCCAGCTTGCTGACTTCGACAAGATCGATCGTTTCGCCGTCATCTACGATCTTGTATTTAACACCATCAAGCATTACAACATCGTTCTCGTCTGAAACGACGCTGTTCTCCACATATTTCGTAACGACCTCGCCGACACCGCCATATATTTCCATCTCTACTACTTTCAGATAACTGTCGTTCGAATCGCCCTTAATACGGACATATCTGGCCATCGTGGTCGTGAATTCATCGGTCTGCCAACCGGAATAACTCGCGTCCCATTTATCCGTTACCGTCGTCCATGTCTCACCGTCGGCCGATACTTCGATAGCGTATTTCGTGCCCCAAGCGGTAGAACTGGTCCCTATATTACCGCGGTAAAGCTGCGTACGGATGCTGTCGATCGCATAAGTGTCTCCGAGATCGACGGTGATATAGTTATACTCCGATGCACCCCAATCCTTTTCACTTACATAGGTATAAATATTATTATCGTTATTACCGTCTATCAACACCTCACCGCGATGCACTTCACCCACAACGCTTGTCGAACTGGATGTATAGAACCATCTTGCAAACGCATTCGTTACCGTACTCAGATCGACATCTCCGTTGTCCGTAAATACCGATGCGCCGCGTGAAATAGTGGCAAGATTCGCATAGCCCTTGATATCGTATTCAACTACCGGCGTTATATTCAGATTATTTATGCCCCATGCCCGATTCGCGGCCGTTGAACCGAATATAAGTTCAAGCGCCTCGTCCGGATTGTCGATCTCTATCTCGACATGTCTGATATTCAAGCCATCGATATCTTCGGTTATGGCATTCCCTTCTTCATCATATTCGCCCGTATAGGCACCAGTGTATGTCCACACTTTTTCACCGTTAACGACCAGATAATCCTGCCCACCGGTCAATGTGCCATCATTTGTATACAACGACGAACCGACATAATAATAATCGAAGCTTATAGTGAATTTTTCATAATCCGGCAGATTCTCCCATGTCTTACTGAGCGAATCGGCGTCATACCCGCCAAGTATCGAACCCGACGCAAGATCCACACCGTCTTCGGCCTGAAGCTCATAAGACTGCCCGTTAACGTTGGCATAATTCACACCATTGACAGATGTAAATTGTATATTTGTAGTGGTATTGCTCGACCACCCGTTCACATTCCATTCAAAATCCTCTTCCACCATAGAGGTATTTATCCCGCTGGTAGTAAATGTATAAGTTCCGTCGTCATTGCGAGTAACACCGTATATCGTGCCTGTTGTATCAACGTCAAAAGTCAATTTTTCAACATTGGATCCGTCTGTATTCATCGTTTGGACATTCGTGAATGCGACAGGAACATATGCCTGGCTGCTACCAAGCGCCACGCTTCCACCAACATAATCTTCAAGTGTTACCGAGGCACACTGCGCGTCGTCAAAGTAGACAACGATCTTCCCGGTGGATACATCTGTCTTGATCTTTACAGTGCTCCATTCTCCGGATGTAACACCTCCGAACGAACTGAGATCTACCGGCGTCACGACATTGCCGACATGACGCCCGTTCTCAACCTTAACAACGTACAAACGTGCCGTAGAATCCTGACTATTGTATTCAACGGAGACACAATATCCATTCTCGCCGGAGTCCATACCAAAATAGACATTAGCGTATGACGATCTGGACGCGGTATCGTCCTGCATAAATTCCATACTCGTCTCGATTATCCCTGTAGTAAAATCGTCATTCACCGCGGTTAGCATTTTTACAGATTCATTCTTATCGTACGTAAATGAATCGTTCAGAACGACTATATCTCCGTCCTGGCTCCAGTTATCGGTGATAGTTACGACCGATGTCCCCGGATTTGTAACAGAAGCGGTTTCAAGCACCAATACAGGTCTATTTTCGGAATCAAGCGTAACATTGTAAACATATCCGTCTATCTTGATCTTTTCTGTACCGTCCTCAGTATACGATTCAAACTCTTCCTGCGTATAAAGCTCTATCTTTGAAGCGCCGCTTTCGTCGGTCGTATGTTTTATCGTGTACGTAACACCATCGACCGTAATGCTGTTGTGCGGATATGCACTGGACGGATAGTTACCTTCACCGTATTCATCCATAATAACCATATCAAGTTCGGTTATACTGATCGCCGTGTTCGCAGTATTTTTGTAATAGAACGACTCGTAATCCGTCGACTCATCCGAACCCTTGCGTCCGATCATCGCCCACGAGACATCCGATGACCAGGCCGGAGTGACACAATTTGAATCGTCATAGTCAAAATGCGTACTGCCGACATTTTCAAACGCCTCATAGATCGCTTCCGTCTCATCGGTAGAGAAATAACGTGTATCTTCTAAATAATATAATGCCGCGCCGTCGTTCAACGCGATCATTACTATCGTGTTGTCGGCCAGCCCGTTCAGATAGTCCACCATGCTTTCAAAACGCGCTTTTCCGTATGTTTCAAACCATGTCGCACGTTCGTCGTCCGTGTCATATGAACTATCCCACAACGTCCAGCTCATATACTCCGTACGTCCGGTGATCGGGTCAACGGTAACGATCGAGATATCACTCTGCCAATTCGTCTGAGCCGCAGTGGTCGTAAGCGCTACACCGTCTTTTTTGCATATGTCATCCGTGGTCGGCGCCATCGTCTGCACCCCGTTGGAGAATACGGCCAAAGCGGTTCCGACATTGATACTGAGATCTATCGTTTCGCGCACAGCCGGAAGCAACGTAACTTTTCCGGAAACCGTATCCGTCACCACATCGTAAGTCTTTCCGTAGATATCAATAGTGTCTTCAGCGCTAAGTCCGCTGCCGGTCTTTTCTTCAGTGGAGACTTTTTCCGAACGTTCCAGAGTCACGGTCCCGTCGGACGCCACATCGTAATAATATTCTACATCTTTAAATTCGATAGCCCCGTCATGCACGGCCACGCTGACGACACTGCTCGGTGTAAGCGTGATACCGCCTTCATCCGCAGTATCATCATATGTTACGCTATACTGGCTGCCTTCTATCGTCACAAGGCCGGTCAACGGATCGGTTGTGATCGTCGTAGCGTCTTCTGTAAAGCGCGTAAAGTCATACTGCGTAGCGCCGTTCACATCGGTCGTACCGAACGCGTATTCAACCCCGTTAATCTCAAGCGAATGGAGCGAGGTGTTTATTGATTTTTCACTCTTATAATATTCGTAGTCATTTTCGTTCACAAGATTATCGCCGTTCAGATCAAGGGATTTATCCACTACGAACATATTATCAAGAGCGATCGTGGTCCTCTCTCTATAATAATCGTTCACCCAGTAATAACGGATCGTATGCGTTCCAGCCGTAAGATGCGCCGTCAAAGCGTCGGCGTTAAAATCCCCGTCGGCTTCCCATGCATAGGTCAATTTGTCGGCATTGATTATGACACCGTCCACGGCCACGACAAGTTCCATGTTCGCCGTATTGCCCACGCCGTTACCTGACCAATCCGGATGAGCGCCCATAAAATAAGAAGGACTCCCGCTCGCATTCTGTAAAGCGATATACTGTATGGAAACCTTGCCCTGCATGGATGTAGAATCATTCGCCCACGGATAGAATTCCAACGCTGACAGGTCTGACGAAGTATTCCACGCAGCTTTTTCAGTGGCCGTCACCGTGCCGTCCTGGTTCATGTCCCACATATCCACCACATATGTGTGCCATTCGCCATCGTTGATATTGTTACCGGCCACCGACACATTGACATCGATGTAATAAGTCGTACCGTCATTTTCATTTTTCCAGGATATACGGGCCTTCTGCGCGCTCATCGCATCCACCAATGTTCCCGTCCCTGTCTTTTCAACTTTGTAAGTTACTTCCATATAACGAGAGCTGTCCGAAGTACGCACGGCATCTTTTATGTACGACAGGCTGTTGGGCCATTTGCAGTCAGTATCGATCTTTATTGCCGGATCATTATCTGCTATTATCGTGGCGTTGATGCTGCCGTCTTCCTCACTGAACGTAACCCCTGAAACTATGTTCCATGTGTATGTGCCTGTTGATGAATTATATTCATACGTCTCACCTGACACCAATGTCTTTAACGTCCCGTCGGAATTATAAGCCTGCCAGTTGTTCGGACGGCTGTATCCGGAAACGTTTTTCGCCGAAATACCTACAAGATAATCGTCTTCCTCATCGATGTCGACCGTATATTCTACCCACGGGCTGTAAGCGTTATTTGTCCAGTTCTTCGTCCCGACGTTAACCACGCTGGTCCCGTCTTGCGTCCATTGATAATAGTTAAAGCCTGTCGAAGAACCGGAAAGTTCATAACCGGAGTATGAAACCACAGGTTCAGCGACCGCTTCCTGAATTATGGCGTCATCGTTTTCATCAAGATATCCGTCTTTATTGAAATCTAGCGGACTATCCTCGACAAGTGAGATAAGCCCAGTGTCCTCATCATAGAAATAGAGATAGGTCTTGGTCTCTTCGCAAACGATACCCTCATAAGTATCGTAATAAAGAGGCAACGCCATTGTAATCGTACCGTCACTGTTAATTTCGCTGGTAGCAGTCCATGACGGGATATCCTTGCTTTGCAACGTAAGTCTGCCGTCGGTCAGCATACTGGCATAATAATCCTTGCCGTTCATACGTATTACCGAGGTCGCCGAGAATTTAATACGATGCTGCGAGAATATCTGCAGATCGACTTCGTCTATCGTGCCGTCTTCGTTAAGGTCCGCTTGCTCAACATACCTGCTGTCGCGCATGTACACTTTGCCTACATCAATGGTTAGATCGACTTCAGGATTGACCCATACGAATTTGACCACATGATCGCCGGCACTGAGGTCGACCTTCAGAGAACCTGACTGATATCGCCACCTGTTGGAAGCCACAAGGAATTCTCCGCATTCCACGCCGTCGACGTACACTTTAAATCTATACCCTTCAAAATCAGTCATCGGGAAAGCCATGCGGTTAAAGGATTTTGCCTCAAGTCCGATATTGTAAGTACCCGCTTCGACGTCCGTGAACGAATATGACGCCCAATATTCGCTGTCCGAGCTAAGCGTACTGATGTCATCTACATAGAGGTTGCTCTTCTGTTCATACGTTCCAAGCCAGCTGTAACCCGTAGTGCTGTTCTTTGAGAACCCGCTGACATTAGTGCATTTATCGGCTGTTTTCTCAACGGCATCGCCCTTTGTACTGCCGATAGCATCGATTATCATCTGTTCGTCAAGTTCGTCTACGACGCCGTCACCGGTAAAATCGATGACCGACATCAAGGACACCGTACCGTCGTCCGACTCTATAACGTAGTACTTATTCCCCGCGAATTCGACTTCGGTTTCGGCATCGCCTTTCTTCGTGAAGTTGCCTGATTCATCGTAGAAATAATACGTGCCGGTACCTTCCACCTTATACACATAAACAACCGTATTGTCGCCAAGCACGATCTTCTGCGTCGAGGTGCTGTCATCATACTGCCGCAGGAAAAGCTCAAGATCGGTTCTGTCTACCGTATTATCCTTGTTCAGATCGGCAGCCTCGCTATAATTACTGGTCTGCAAAGATACCTTTGCGATCGTTGCGTTCGGGAACAAATAGCTCCCATAACCGATAGCCACCGACGACGATCTGGCTTCATTTGCATTCACCCATTTGAAACGTATCGTATGCGGCGCATCGTCCGTCGTTCCCGACAACGCATATGACAGCGACCCAACGCTCAGCTTATTATCCGATCCCGATACAAATATCGTACCAATCAGACAATTTTCCATGTTTGACTCATCCTGAACATCGAGATACACTTTGAACTCGTATACATAATCATCCGGCAATTCCGGACCTGTTTTGGATGAGTAGTAGGTCTGGTCGTTCGTGACATACAACGATATGTCAAAAGTTCCGTCCTGCGGCACATCGACCGTATATTCTATCCAGGCGTTATCGTACTTAGCCTGGCAGGTCTGATACCCATAATTATCCGCATCTTCGGTCCACATTGAATATGCACTACTGTAATAATAATACGTCGACGTCTTTGTTTTTTCGATCGACGGCGGAGTATAAATACTTACAGCGTCCGTACCGTTGTACTTAGTAACCGAATAGGTTTCCCCGTTCAGAGTAACATCAAGTATGTTCGGACTTGTGCTTTCGTCATCGTCCGTAAATTTAACTATGCCGAGATATCCGGACGGCGCGGACGTCTCGCTGTATGTCGGTACATAATCGTGCGAATAGAACGCCACTTCACTACCGGACGAACCAAGATATCCGTAACTGCCGGCGAACACAAGATAGTCTGTCCCGTCGATATTTATCGTCTGCCATGAAACACGCCGGGTCACGTAACTATACACAGTCACCGCGTTCGACCAGATCACCTGTCCGTTTACTTTTTCACCGTAGGAACCGCCTATCGCGCTGGACCCGAGCGCGTCCAACAGAAGCTCAAAGTCTTTCGAATCGATCACCCTGTCACCGTTCACATCCGATTCCTGTACTTCCCTTAGCTGTAGTTCATCGATACCTTTATTGGAATCCATTATCCAGTAATCTATACCGCCGATGTCGGTTACTTTAGTGCTGTTGATATTACTGGTGTACTGATTGCCATTTTCGTCCTCGACATTATAAAGTCCAGTCGCAGAATCTTTTGATACGTAATATGTCGTTCCGCCCATTTCTTTCACTGACACTTCGGTGGTCGAGAAATAATCGCGTTTAAAAAGATCCAGATCCGACCAGTCCACATCATAATCGCCGTCAAGATCCGCCGCCGAGTTATAGATCCCCCATTGTATGGACTGTTCGATTATATCGCTGTCCATATCGTCAACGTCTCCGTCTTTATCAACATCAAAACCAAGATTACCATAGTAAACATCCACGTCGAAACTATCCGAAACATACGTAACGTCTGCAGGACCGATATTGTCGAACCAAACCGGTCCGCTTATGTTGGATGTGGCAAGCCCAGCATATATGTATGAGGAACTCGTATACGTACTGTCCGTCCACGATCCAGCCAATGTCCCATTGACATATGCCATGATGCTCGTACCGTTAAAGACAATGCGTATCGTGTTATAATTCGTCGAAACGTACTTATTCAGCACGTTCACAAGATTGACGGTATTTAAGACCGAATAGGTACCGTTGGTGATTTTGCAAAGCGACAGGGTATCATTACTCTGCAACTGGATCGCATATCCATTCAGGTATGCCGAATCCATACGGAAATTAATATACGCCTTTTCATATGTGTTATCCGTCGCCGGCATTTTCACATCTACCTGCAGATCGCCGTTCTGTTCCGAATAACCGTTCAAATAGGCGGTATACGTCTGAGAGCCGGTCTTCACCTGGGCACAAGCCACATTACCATCAAGATCGGTAGCTTCCGTCCAAGATCCTCCGTTGATCGAAACAGGGACATAATCATCTATGCTACTGAGTTTTTGCGAATAATCATAGGCTGTAGTAACACCATCGGCCGTAACATTCAACTCACCCATAAACGCGACGAAAGAGTCGGACAGCACCATTGTAGTCGCGATACCAACGTTCCCGGCGTTCACATCAACATTATTCACTGCAAGTGTTTCTCCCGTTCCCCAAACCCCATCATCGTTTTTATCCACACACATAGTTACGATACCGTTCTCCGCATCTACCACGACTTTCACATCGTACCAGGAAGTTGCGCTGAGAATACCCTCTGGATCGGTGCTGTATAAGGAAAGGTTTCCAAGTGGTTCCGTATTTCCGTCAGAATTGGTGTATATTTTCCCGTTCACCACACGATGCAGAGTCGCATACCACGTATTAAAGGTAACGGCATAACCGTTCCCGTTTTCATCCATACCAAATAAAAGCGCGGCTGAATTCAATGCATTCCCGAGATATATGCTGTTTTCGACTGTAAAGTTTTCATTTTGCGACATATACGCATCATCGGCCATATAGCTTTCGATATCGCTGGATACACGGGTTTGCAACACAGCCCCAAAGAACGGTCTCCAAATACCGCTCTCCGGCGTATCCAGGCCATCAAGCGGTCCATAGTTGAAATCATCGACCGACAGGACATCGTCGGTAACTTCTATAGAATCAAAACGGATAAGATCGGTAGTGTTGCTGGTGCCCACTCCCGCGCCGACATGCGCTTCATCATAATACATGAGCGCGCTACTTACCATAACAGCGGTCCCGTTGACATACAACGTCACGGTTTGCCCGGACATCCCCACGGAAATGTTATTATATCCTTCTGCATCTATATACGCGGATATATCGAGGCTATCCAATCTTGTGTACGTACTGGATACTCCGTTGTCGATCCTATACAACGTCAGTATGCCTGCGTTATTAACTCCCGCCGCGTAACCCGTCGTGCGATCGGCATTCATCCTGAAATAGATGTAGGCATTATCAGTATAAAGCGTCGATCCGACGTTGTCGTCACTATCCTCATAAATTGTAGTGAACGAATTAACATCAAGTTTAAGATCCACGCTTACCGTACCGTCTTTCGCTTCCACTCCATCAAGGAAGGCCGAGCAATAATTAGTGCTATCCTCGTCGACAAGGGTCTGAACATAAGTATATTCTCCGTCTTCCTTGATGTACTCCCAGTCTCCGTTAACCACATCTATTACAGGTTTATGTGCCGGAGTAAAATCGTCCGCGAACGCCGTCGCGTCACCGATAACGACGTTATCAAAATACACATTGCCACTGGTCTGATTAGTACCGATGGCTACCATATTATGCGATTCACCTTCATACGTCGTATCGTCGCGTATTATGCATGCCGTACCGTCCACATAAACCGTTATCAAACTTCCATCCAGCGTCACGGTGATATTGTGATAGACGGTCTGATCAAAAGAACTTATCGTCGCAGTCGATAACGCTTCATAATTATCACTGTTCTCATGATCGTAATTAACGCCGTTGTGCACCTTATACAGAACAAGTTTCCCAGAATAATCAAGCATAACGGCATAACCCGTCAGCATGGATTCGTCCATTCTGAAATACACGAATGACGAATCGTTATAATTTGCGCGATATGTAGTGTACCCCGTACCGGTGATCTTCACGTCCATGGATATGGAACCGTCGGTAACGTCGGCCGTCGTCAGAACCGCGATGTGATGTTTAGCCGAGTCAGTGTCAACACGGGTCTGG
>Ga0116171_10000148_pt1 | contig 72080 bp, 66 predicted proteins | sample AD_JPNHW2_MetaG_FD_89798 | JGI IMG/M metagenome (GOLD analysis project Ga0116171, IMG submission 89798) | Active sludge microbial communities of municipal wastewater-treating anaerobic digesters from Japan - AD_JPNHW2_MetaG | ecosystem: Engineered > Bioreactor > Anaerobic > Digestate | place...
CCATTTATATACATAATCAATTCCTTGCTTGACATTGATTACATCTTATCAGAATATAATTTTCAGGCAATTAATAAAATCCCTTTGCCCCATTTTTCACACGGTCTGCCCCGAAGGGGGCACTGGTGATGAAGTAGTATTGCCTGCACCGAGTAAATAATAGTCTTCAAGTGTTTTACTATTAATTCCAATTTCAAGGGCGGTTGTATATGCCGTGAACTGGAGATCTATAAAGCTATCCAGGTACTTTTCAAGGGGCGGCAGCAGGTCGCTCTTGCTGCTGTTTATGCTTTTTGATACAGGTACAAGGTTCCACATTCTGTCGTGAAGCACAAAGCTCCAGGGGATAAAATGGTCCAGGCTCATATCAGATAGAGTTATGGGCCGGCCTGTATAAATGTCATTGATCAGGCCCCCTAATCCCCGGTGGGGACAGTTTTGTGTTTCAGCAACAGTAATAATATTCTTCCAGAACTTCGTCGCGTCCGCAAGATCTCGTTTTAACGGCGGCTCCAGCTTGTCTATCACAGCAGGCACATTGGGATTTCTTCTCTGGAGAAATTCAACAAGCCTGTACCTGTGCCAGCCTGTAATAATTGCCATGCTGCAGTACAGGTATTCAAACCAGTTGTAGTTGAGTATTATAACAGATTCAGCTGAGTTGATGCGGTAGGGAGCACTGTCATCTTTGCGGCTTAAGTCTTCTATTATCCGGTTCTTCTGTGAATCGTTTATACCGCGGGTTTCTTCTGCATAGAATGGAGTTAAAAACCTGTAGGGCACATATCTGCTGAATTCTTTTACTGCTTTGTCGTATTCTTCATCGTGCAGACCGGCCAGAAAATCTTTAAGTTCCGCAGGGTTTATCTCTGCAGGGAGATTATACTTTTCATGAAGGTAATGTACTATACGGTGAAGCGTATCCTGTGATCCGAAGCTAAGCCTGAATTTTAATACTGAATACCAGCACCGGACTATCATCAGGGCTACCATTCTGTCGAATGTTATCTCTGCACTGCATGCATTGATTTCATCGAGTAAAGCGGCAAACCAGTAAAGCTTGTAGCTGTTTGTAAGGCTTGATAGTTCAAGGGAACGTTCAAGTGCCGGGATGTTCAGTTCGGGTTGTGGGGGGCGTGCGCCCACGAACTGTCAGGTGAATGCCAGCATCGGTCTCTTACTTTATATCAGGAAACAGTAATAAAAAGATATATCCGCGGGATATCGCTTGTACCATTCTTTTTTTCAATAATACCTTTTACATTAAATCCATGTTCTAACCAACGATGAAATTCAGAAAGAATGCCCCTACAGACATAACCGATTCTAATATTTTGATACATTATGGCTATTGCTTTATCATCCCATTCATTACCAGGTTCAGGTATAAATTCAATTTGTTCTCCTATTCTAATATCATTATAATGTTCTTTAACATCATTATAACGTGTGCCGGATACATCCATTAAAAATTCAAATGGCACAACTGCAGTATCCAGAGGATGGACCAGAGTGAAATCATCATCAGGTAATTTAGCCCCGGAATATCCCAGAAGCGTAAAATCATCAATTTCAGTGTTACTTTTTATCCTGATTGAATCCATGTACTTGGAAAAATCACCCCTTGACCTGGGGGGAAGCCTCTTAGTAAATACATCAAGAACATCATCATACTTTTCTTTATCTACAGGAAGATAGGGATATCCCTGGAATCCTTCTTTAACAGCAAGTTTAAAATCATTATCAGAGCATAAGTATCTCAGCGTTGCAGTATCTCCATCTCTAAGGAGTTCTGCAACGACCCTGTTCATTCTATGTCCACCGGATGGTATCCATAAAAGCAGAAGCCTGTCAGGTTTAATTATGTGCTTAATATAGTTCATATATTTTCAATCATCTCTTGCATTAAACTGATTCTTTTACGTAATAGTTTAAGGATAAAATCCAGGCGATTGTCAGTCAGTTGATACCTGCCTGTCTTTACTATATCTGTTAATCCGGAATGATTCTGTTCTCCGATGGCAATACTTTCTTGAGAACCGATTCTTTAAACCTTTTACTGTATTTCATAATCATCTCCTGATTTATTCCAGACGACAACTATCCTGGCACAGAGGGCAAGTGCCGGGATGTTCAGTTCGGGAATTTATCTGCCTGTCCACAAACCGAAGCCCTAGTTTTGAAAGTGACGGCAAGGTTAAACCGGTATAAATCAGATCCTTTTACCTGTTATCACATTGACCCACTTTTCATTCTCCCGGCCAGGCCGCACATCGCCGGTTTCGAAATTTTCAAGTATCTTAATGCCGCTGATTGAATCAAGCAGTTGTGCGATTGATCCGGTTGTATGGCAGTTAAAGTAGCGTCCGTCTTTTACATAGTCTACATTGCCGCATTTGAACGACATAAAGAATACTCCGCCGTGCTTCAGAAAGCGTGTAAACTTTATTATTACATCAGTAAGCTCAGCAGGTTCAAGATGAAGGAGCGACGCGCAGGCCCAGATGCCGTCAAATTTTATATCTGTTGTGTAGTCCTGGAATGATACAAGCTGCACCCTGCTGCCTATTATTGTTCTGCAATGCTCTACCAGTGCCTGTGACGCATCAATGGCGTATACTTCAAAGCCTGCGTCCATGAATGACTTTGCGTCGCGGCCCGGGCCGCAGCCCGCGTCAAGGATTGTTCCGCCTGCGGGAATGTACGAAAGGAAGCGGTCACGCAGAGCGGTCATGTCTGCGTTAAGGGTGTCTGATATAAATTTAGAAGCATTATTATTATAATATACAGTGCTATCCATTGAATACCTTATTCTCTTTCTTAAACATTGTTTTCATTTAATGTATTATAATATCGATCTATATCTTCATACATTTTTCCTCTGAGCCAGGCAAGTCCGCTATTTGTCGTCAAATAGTCCCATATTTTGTGGTGTATTGATATTTTAGAAAGGTCTTTTGCATGATACATGAATCTTTTTCTTTCAAACTTTTCGAAAGGGTTTTCAAGCATGCTTCTTTTCATAAGCTCTTTATTTAAAACATACTCCCTGTTTTGATACGGACAGTTATTACGATCAATCACCAGTTGTTTATCAAAACGTTCAATATATGCAGCGATATACTTATCAAGAATCTTATCCACTTGGGCATCACCCGTACTATCAACAGTATCAAGTAATGCCAATATGAAGAACATCTTGTAGCTGAAAGTGTAATCACCCTGATTAATAAAGTCCCGGAAGTCTTCGACTATGGTATCTTCAGAATGTATTTTTAAATTCTTTGACGTTCTTATTTCTTCAATTTTTTCAGGTTTAAATAATATTACACTACTTCTACCCATAGGTATCACCACGTCTGCCGTGATCTGGTTTTTACTTAACCAACTTTTGACGGTACCATACGACACAAACAACTCTCTTGCCAACTGCTCAATGCCAAGATAGTCACCATACATTTTTTCCATTGTAAATATGTCAAAAGGATCAAGCTTTACAGCCTCTTCATATATTGTATCAAGTACAGTTAATTCTTTATTAATTGTTTGAACATTATCGAAGAGATTGCCGAACTTCTTATAGTATTCCAGTTCAAATAACGCATGCAATGACCAGGGCCTGTTACTATAACCACCAAAAGAACCGTAATTATCAACAACATCAATAACATATAGGGCTTCTTTGCCGTGATGTTTTCGTGTACCCCGGCCAAGCTGTTGTGTATATAGCACTTTAGACATTGTCGGTCTTGCCATTACTATGACTGATGTATGTGGTGCATCCCACCCTTCGTTTAAAAGGCTGCAGGTACATAGAAATTGAATCTCACGATTCATGTACTTTCCAATTTTTTCTTCTCTATTTTTATCCTGACCATCAACAGACTCAGCTATTATTCCACGCTCTTTAAGTAATTGCGCCATATCTTTAGAATGTGCGACGTTCACGCAGAATATAACGCCGGATTTTCCGGCAAGTTTATCTACAAAGTACTTTTCAATAACATCAACTATTACTTTATTTCGCGAAGGTACCTTAATAGTTTTCTCCAACTCACTTGCATAATAATCTTTGCCATTGAATCTGACTTTGCTTAAATCAATATTTGTTTCAAGTCTGAAGCATCTAATCTGTGATAATATCCCTTTCTCAATTGCAGTTTTTAAATCTATTGATATCTCATATTCGCCAAACACATCTTCCAGTTTCTCTTCATCAAGCCGTTTATCCGTTGCAGTTAAACCAAGTAAAAAATCAGGTGAATAATGCCTTATCATCTTTCTGAGGGTCGGCGCAGTGGAGTGATGAGCTTCATCAATAACTATATAATCATACGCATCAGATGCCTCATTCTGATAATTACGGGACCCGTGAGCATAAGTTATAACTGATACATTATCCTTTAAAACAGGGCTTTCATTAATCTGCTTTTGCCATTGTTCACGAAGATCTATTGTAGGCACATGGATTAAACCGCGAATAGCACCTTTTTCGTTGTAATAATTAGTCATATCCTCAAGAGCAATTATAGATTTACCTGTTCCTGTAGGCAGAACAACAAGTGATGATTTATAACCCTCCTGTCTATCCTGAACCAGGCTTGACAGATGTTCCGCCTGATGATCATAAAACTTAAAGCGCCTTTCAGCAAGTACTGATGACTGTACTTTATAAACTTTAATATCACCCATGAATTCTTTTATTTCGTCTGCAACCCTCTCAAGATTACCCATACTTTCAGTATCCCAGCGATATACGATGCCATTCTGCTCAACAGCTGAGTTCTGTTTAAAAAGGATTTTGCGGTATTTTTCTTTTTTTATTATGTATGGATGATGATATGATATTCCATTTTCTTCTATTGCAACCCATCTCCCGGACGAATGAAACAATGCATAATCAATATATGCAGTCTTACCATCTTTCAGCATAAAGCTGTATTCACGCTGAAGATATTTAAAAGAGTCTGGCCCAAATGCTTCGGCAAAACAGTTCTCGAAATGATATTCAAGCGGAGTGGGATCAATTATTGTATTTTCGCGGTTAAAAGTCCGGCTGGTGATATAATCAAACTCCCTGTTTTCCAAAAAGATTGTTGCCATCTCAAGATCATCTTCCATAAAACGATAGACTTTATCGTATTTTTTCATCCATTCATTCTGTTTCTGACAGTAACGTTTGTATTCAAAGGGGGTTTCGCATATTATTTCTGAATCTATTACAACAATTGTTTTATTCTGAAAATATACATCAGAAAGTATTCGCTTTTCATCTGTTAATGTTTCAAAACATTCCAGATAAACGTATCCGACTGATACGAGGTAATCAGAAACTTTCATACAATATTACCGCGCTGCAGTTATTTATCTCTTCAATGAGAGCGGCAAACCAGTAGAGCTTGTAGCTGTTTGTAAGGCTTGACAGTTCCAGTGAACGTTCAAGTGCCGGGATGTTCAGTTCGGGTTGTGGGGGTAATGGGTGGAGGATTGTCATGATGCCCTTACCCAGTCTTCCTGAAGTGCTCATATCTCTTTTCCAATGCATTCTTATCCGGATAGCAGTTGCGAAATGCTGGTAGTATGATCATTTTATCGTGCATCTCTTTTATACCATGCTGCAACATTGGACCGTCGTTCTCATCAAGTATATCTTTACGCACTTCAACTGAATAGTCCGGGCGTATTCCTATAATATTATTATCAAATGCAGCATGATGAATTTTGCAGAGCGACAGGCCATTGGTTACGACAGGTTCACCGTCAGGATCAGAGTCGGGAATAATATGTGCAGCATCAAGCAACTCCCTGTGCTGAAGCCTGCACAGGGTACACCTGCAGTCATATGCTTCGAGTACCCGTTCCCGGAATGCACTCTGGTGCAGCCTCACCTTAACCTGGGACGTGATATAACTTCTTCGAGATATATCAACAACTGAGTCTGCTACATTGTTATAATTGAATCCATTTACCTGTTTTAGATAGTTAATATCATCGGCAGAGACAGTGAATGTTAATGATTCGGTGTTATCACCTGAAATAAAAACAGGCCATATTGCAAGATACCTACCCTTTGCCACGTTGTGAAAATATATCAAAGGAATCTGATGCTGCATTGCCTGCCTTAAACCGACATTGTCCCTGTGATAGATGTCTGTTCCCCTGTATTTGTATTGAAGAAGGCCGTCATTGGAAAGGCTGTCTTTATATGGGCCGCCAATCATTGTTGTTATTGATAATGGCAACTCAAAGGACCTGGGTTTCCAGATGCCCTGAGGTCCGATTAGAGTAATCCTTTCTCCATTATGATTAAATCCCTCTTCAAGAAGTTTTCTGGGCAAAACATCGCCATGAATGGCTGTCTGCTCTTCGAGCCATTTAAAGGAGGCAAGGCGGATGGTGGTGTCGGGTGTGGTCATAAGTATTAATTTCAGGTTTAACAAGTTTATTATTCTTTGATTCTTTTATATAACCAAAGGCTTTTTTCATTATGCAATCTACTAATATTAAATCTGGTTATTTCCCCTCCCCCCTTTTTTTAATTTTTAAAATTTCCACATATCTATCAGTATTCAAAATTCTCACTTTAGTACCAACAGCATGACCCAAAATTGAACGTGCTATTGGCGTATTAAAGCTTATTTTTCTTACACCTTCAGATATATCGACTCCGTTAAATTCATATCCAACTAATTCAACAGTGAGTATTTCATCATCATCGACATATTTTAATTTTACAATATTATTAAGCTCGACCTTTGGTTCAAAAAGGGTTGGGGTTTCATCAATAGCATCTTTTTTATTTCTATAGTGACGTTCGACTTTCTGGATAGGTTCAGTTTTCAGCAAAGGTTCATTTTTTACTGAAACATGATGCCTAATAGTAGCCCATTCATCTTCATAATAATTATTATCCAACGGCTTACCCGAGGCAGTAAAATTATTAAAAACTAATCGCTTTATATCATTATATATTTCAAGGGGTAAAATCTTGTACTCAATATTTTCAAATTCATTATACATGACCTTGTATCCCTGTAAACAAAGCTGTTCTCTAGATGGAATATTTTCAGTTTTATGTGCTTTAAATTTCCTTCTCCCACCTTCATTGAAATAGATTCCTAATATTTTTTCGGAATCAATCAATAATAAATCGTTTAAAGCCGTGGAGTTACTAAAACCGTTTGTGTATTTTCTTCCGACTGTCTTATTTAACAATGCTGATATTTTGACCTTATTAACATGACCCGAATTATAACACTGCAATAAATAACCATTCTGAAATTTTGAATTAATTGGAATAACATAATCAGCATCTAAAGGTGCTTTGTCTGTTAAAATATATAGCCCTGAATTATAAAGATTAAAAAATCTGATTATTTCATTATGATTTTCAACTTCTGATACGTTTGTAAATCTTTCTATAGTAACATGAGGCGTTTTATTTTCAATAATCTCTTCAGTGACTTCAACTTCAATTGCTTTTTGAGAAATCTCTACACGCTGTTCCAATCCAGGAGAATCTATCTCTTCCGAATTGGGGACAATTTTCCAAAAAGATTCTAATGCTTTTTCTCTGTTGGCATAATACTCATATCCTCTAATCCGGAAAAATTGCCAGCCGCAGCGTTCCAGTACTCTTTGACGCATTACATCATTTTGATATTGTTCCGGGCCATGCCATTTATCACCATCGCATTCGATGGCTATTTTAGTCCCATCAGGAAATAAGACCACTAAATCAATACGGTATCTCCCCTTGGCAACTTCATATTGAGGAATAACTCTATAACCCTTTCTAACAATATCATTATAAACATCGACCTCAAACCAGCTATCGAAAGGTGCTGGCTGTGATCCTAAAGATCTGGATGTTGGTATAGGAATGGTCTCTCCACCTGGTTCAATAGGTTTCAAATGATTCATGAAATAGTGCAATAATTTATATCTCAAATCATCAGTATTGGATAAATCCTCCAACTGAACAGAATGAAAAAGCCATATCTGCTCTTTAGCCCGACTGACAGCAACATTAAATCTCCTTTCATCTTCGGGTTTGGTAAATGCCGCCCTGTTATGATTATGTGCTGTCACTAGGCTTAAAAAAATAATATCCCTTTCATCACCCTGGAAAGAAGCGGAAATGCCACAAATAATTTTTCTCTTGAAGAATTCTTTTTCACCAATTCTCTTTATAAGCAGGTTTTCAATCAGGTTTGATTGCTGATTACCTTGTAAAGTAATTACACCAAAAGTTTTATCTTCATACCTCTTATCAATAATCAATTTTGCAATCGTTTCGGTGATTCTATCAGCTTCAGGTTCATTTATTATATTTGAACCAATACCATCAGTATAACCATTTGTACAAAAAACAGTTTCAATCGGTTTTAGCCTATTTTCTGAATATTGCTTTAAAGGATAAAGACTGTTTCCTTCTGGTTCATAAAAATATTTATTTGAAAATTCTATAATTTCCGGCATGCATCTGAAATGTTCACGTAGAACTGTTCTCCCATTGCAGAATCTTCTCGCATGATCAAAAAAACTACATTCTGTTCCGTAATAACCTGAAAATGGTATCCCTTCTAAATGACGGGCGATATATGGATTCATTATATTCGCATCAACACCAATATATTCCGGTGATGTCTGTTTATCATCCCCTACTATTATTATGTTCTTTGAAATAAAGAGAAGGAAAATAGCTTCTGGCCCCAACTGGCTTGCTTCATCTATTATAATATAATCATACATCCCCAGTTCTGGTTGTATAGTTTCAGTAACCTTATACAAAGGCATAATCCAGCATGGTACAGAATTTTTACAATATCCCATTTCCTCTTGAGCCAATTTACGGAACTTCAAGGCTCTTTTACCTTTACCTGTCTTCCCAATTTTTTTTACAGCCATTACCCAGGCATCTAAATGCTGCCTAAGTGAACGGTTTTGATTCAAATCTTGGATGACTTTAAACCACGCCTTTTTCGCAGCAAGGTTAGAAATTAATTTTCGTTTCTTATCTTCAAGATCATTTAAATCGCAGAATATTTGCTGTTCATAATTAAAACTCATTAACTTATTCATTTCTTGCTGGGCATGTCTGAAGAAAACAGCTTTTTGCAATTCAGGAATATTTTGTTTTGAGAATTTATCTGCGTGAATTAAAGCTAAAAGATTTGGCAGATGACGTTCAATGGAATCTTTTAATTTGATAAAAGCCTGATATTCTCTTTTAGCATCAGCTAATTTTTCAATTTGTACTATCAGCTCACTATAACCATGATAATCAAATTGCTTGATAGTATTTAAAACTCTATTCTTAATTGGATGATGATCGTTATGGTTTAAATATGCTTCTGCAGCCCCAAATGTTTCTTTGCAGTATTTTTCATTTGCCAACAGTTGATCATTTTCAGTTTCTCTGATTAAGTGTTCAATATCACTTCTGTTAAAAGCATCCACTTTAAAATTTGATATAATTTCTATTTCATTTTTAAGAATTTCAGTTTGCTCGATTAATTTTAGCAGTTCTATAACTTCCTTATGGATATGGTTGTAATGGTTAAACTTATTAAAATACGAATCCCCTCGAGGTACTTCAATATGCCATAATTCTGAAAGCTCTGTTAAATCCTGCTGAATTTCAATATCTCTTAAAACAACCTTAAATTCTTCAAGAGTATCACATGGACTTCCGTTCACCCTAATCCCATCTATAAAATATAATCTTTCTTTAATCTCTTTTGGCATAAATGGTTTTTTAAGCGCGAAAGTTAAACCTGATAATAAATTACCTTCATCAATATATGTGAGTAAAATTTGCGCATCTCTTTTCAGTTGCTTAAGACTTTTCTCGGGGGGGTATGAAACTTCAATATCCTTATCAATTAATCTCAAATCATGATTTTTCAGTTTCTGGAGGATAATAGTTGAATTGTTGATTACTTGTCTCCATCTATATAAAGTCCCTTTTAGATATGAATCAATTATGTTTTGAACAAAATCAATTTGAATACTTTCAATCTGGCGGCATACTTCTGACAGTTGAACAAGCATGGATTTTAACTTGTCATAATTTTGATTATTGGCGCATTTTATTAAGTTTTTTTCATAGTTTGACAAATTAAGTTTTTGAATCTTATCTGTAATAGTTCTGTATTCCAGGAATTGATCTTCTGTTGGCAATTTACTTCTGTTGGGGATTTCATAATTAAAATCTGAAATATCAACAAGCTTATAATTCTCATATAGATCAATATAATGTTGCAAATCGGAGATAATCTCAATATCATCTATATCACTATAATCATCATTGTACCATTCAAAACGTTGAGAATCAGCTTCAATACTTTCAGCAATTTGTGTTAATGTACCAGTATATTGATTATTTATATCATGTTTTCTTGTCGTTTTTTCTTTAACCGCAAGAAATTCATTATTCGTAGCAGATATTTTTTCTTTTGTTCTTTTTAAATGAATTTCCAACTCATTGATTTCCCTTTCATATTCACGAAGATCTGTTCTTGAAAGTTCATCATTAATAGAGTTTACACTGGATTGCAAATCCTGAAGGGAAGATGAATCGCCGCTTAAAAGATTTACAGTCAAATCTTGAAATTCAGGTGGTATTTTATCTTTTAATACTTCAAGCGCCCTCTTTGTATATGCAGTAACCAAAACCTTTTTACCATGCGCAAGCAAATGACAAATTAGATTTGCAATAGTATGTGATTTACCTGTTCCAGGAGGGCCTTGAACAAGAACTTTATTGCTTTTACTTGCTTTCTTAATAATTTCAATTTGTTCATCATTAAATTCTTTTGGAAAATAAATAGTATCATCGTCTGAAGGGAACTGTATATTTCTTTCATTTGAAAAATCAACTCCATCTTGATGGTCAATATAAATTAGGTCATTAATTGAAGGTATATCAATTGAATCCGTTTCAGATTCGATATTTTCCAATATCTTATCATATAATGAAGTAAAGCTTTTTGTATTTCTTTTTCTAAGGATCAAACAAGGAGAAAAACTTATTATAGGTTTTAAATTGATAATAGCCGGTTTTTCTATTGCAGATATGTAACTTCCATTAGGCGAAATACGTTCAGCGAACATTTGCAAAGCCTCTTCGATATTCGTATTATCGAAGATCGAATCAATCTCTTTTTCCTTGATGTAATTTAAAATGGATTTTTCTGCATCAACGATATTTTGAGCCTCGAACTGTTCATACAGATCAATAATGAAATCATTCTCTACCAGAAGTGCAGCTTCAAAATTTAGTTTAACAAGAATTTGTGAATCCTTTTGAGAATATTCAAAATTAATATCAACCCGCTGCGTCAATACATGCCTAAATATTTTAGGTCGATTCTCATTTTCTTTAAAATTTAATAACCCTACTCCAATTACTAATTCGTATTCTTCACCAAGCTGTTCTGTTTTGCTATAAATTTTAAACAATTGCTTATAAATATTATTGAGTTGATTAAAAACATCAAACTCAATATTATATTCCTTAATGCTTTCCTGATAATTACTTAAATCATCATGCCATTTATTATTGATATAATTATCAAGTTCATCATATAATTCCGGAAAATCATTACTTAAAACGGTTTCTCCGTTATACTCAATTGATTCTTTTAACTTAGGTTCTTCTTCATGACTAATTAAAGATGCAGGTTCGATCCATTTATGTAAATTCCCTGATAATTTTGGAAATGCAGGTTTAATAGGTTCTTTTGGCTTTTTAACTTTAATCCAATAATCATTATCGATGTCAAAGTTAGTTCTTAGAACATTCTCGAACAATTCATTATCAACGATATCATTAAGCCATAATTTTTCAGGATATTGCGATTCTTGAGTATCAATATCTCTAACTGGTTTATCTCTGAGTTTTGAAAATTCTTTTAAATAAGTAAATATTTGGAGATATTTTTGTTTTTTCATTTCTCCTCGAGTCAAATCAAACTTTTTTCAATAAACTAAATCAGAATAATTTTTTATTTTTAAACAAAATTAATCAACCCTGTCAAACACGAAACTTTGCATAGGTCAAAAAAACAGTCCGACCAGACTGGAAAGTTATACCATTATAGGCATATAACCTGATTTGTACGAAATCTCCATATAATTTACAGGATACACCACGTAAAAATCAGTACTGCGGCCTCAACATATCCGCAGTACCGCATAATCAAGAGGTTAAACACCATGAAACACCACAATTCACAGCCAGCAAACGCAGCGTGCTACTTTACCTGTGTTAAATCGCGCGCCTACTCTACCCCATACTTCCTCTTCAGATTCTTCATTGTCATCTCCGCATTATAAACAGTTACTTCAGTTTTGGGCTTATCATTATAACACGTAATAGTTAATTCGATCTTCTTCTTCGAGCTTGTTCTTTCCTGTACAATTACATTGCCCCGGTAATCCCTCTGAGGTACATACTCTGTTTTAGATGTACTGAAATCCTGGTTGTCACTTACTACAAAGTATTTATAGCTGTTATCCATAGTAACTTCACAGCATCTCATTAAACAGAAATCATTTGTTTTCTCTTTTGATGTATATGAATTGCCAGTAAACATTACCTTGAAAACATTATCATCCAGTTGTGAATCTTCAAATCCTCCGCGGAATCCGTTAGACTGGTACCCCGTGGCACAGCCTGCAAAAATAAGTACTGATAAGCAGATTACAAAAAGTCCTTTCATAGAATAAATTCCTCCGGTTATTGTATTTATGGATAAGGTACCACAACAGGTATGACATACAGTGACCTATGCGTATGTGTAGTAAATCAATCCCCCCTAATCCATCATAACAATCCTGTACCGCAGGCCTCTGCCAGTGATATACTCCACAACAGCAGAAACGGGCAGCAGGCACAATTTCACAGTCCCAAGCAGCAGGCCGCACACAAAATTGCGCCCCTGCAGTTCGCCGGTCTTTTCATTATACCAGCAAGGTATCATAAAGACCATAGCTTTGTGGACAACAGGCCACGAGACGTCAATCCTGATAGAATCCAGCCTGTCTTCCAGCCCGCGCGCGGCTAATTCAAGCATCACTTTTTCATGGCAGATTTCAGCGGCGCACTCGTCAATGTCAAAGTAGAGACTCTCACCGTCATTATCATAATGAACCCTGCATTTCATGTAACGGACCCCAGTTAAAGTATGTTATCACCAGGCATTATCCTGTTGATAAACATATAATACCACACCAGGTACGACACACAGTGACCTATACGTTTGTATGTGAACAGGAACCTGGAGTTGCCTGAGTAAAAATCCCCCTTGCCTCCCTCCGCGCCTTTGCGAGAGACCTTCGTTTATCTTTCTCTGTGCACTCTGCGCCTCTGCGAGAGACATCCTCTAATCCTTTCTCCTGTGCTCTCCATGGCTCCAGCGTAGCGGGTGGTAAAATACTTTACAGGTTTCCCCTTCTCCCCTTCAGTTCTTCAAAACGGGAGGAGGTGCCCGAAGGGCGGAGGAGGGCATGCGGTTAAGGCATCAGCCCGTACTTTGCGCATCATATGGATCCCCGCCTCCGCGAGGATGACAGACTCACTTCCCTTTGCGCCTTTGCGACTTAGCGAGAGACTGTTAAGTCCAGGCTACAGCCAGTACCATGTTCAGCGGGTGGTGAAGCCAGTTAAGTTCAGGTTACTGCAGGTGGCGAAGCATATACCGGCAGATTAACCAAACAGCTTCTCTAATAATTCATTTTTTGTATAGCCGTGATGTTCAGCAATGCTCATAAGAATTGCATTTAATGTGCCGATCTTTATTGGCCGGTGTGCAGGAATAGTAATGTGATGTTCGCCATTAATCGCGGAGGTCAATCTTATATGATTACCCGTCTGCCTGGTCACAACATATCCAAATGACGCAAGATATTTTATGACGTCCTGGTAATCAAGATCTCTCGGAATTCTCAAAGGGCCAGGGCCTCGTCTCTTACAAAATGAAGTTTTATTACACCAGGTATCTCTTTTTCATTAAAATGACAATGAACCGCATCTTTAATGTTTCTTTTTAATTCATCTTCGGTATCACCATCTGTAAAAATGTCAAAGCCAAGGGCCCGGGCCTCGAAACCGCCATCAAGAGATTCCTCTATATAAAAAATGATTTCAGAATTCATAATAACCTCTACTATTTTAACGATTATTACAATATAATATGTCTGCAAGCTTTTTTTATAATATTCGAAAAACAATCTGCAGAGAAGCGAGGCTGAAGCCGGCATCATTCCCCCCGGTCATTCTTTCCCTATTGATGACCTCCGTTCCTCCAGCGCAGCGGGTGGTGAAATCCTGTTGAGTTCATTTAGCAGCCCGTACCATGCGCAGCCTGTGGATCCCCGTCTGCACGAGGATGATAAAAATAATTCCAACATCCTCTCTTTGCGTCTTAGCGCCTTTGCGAGAGACCTTCTTTTATCTTTCTCTGTGCACTCTGCGTCTTTGCGAGAGACATCCTTTAATCCTTTCTCCGTGCCATTGTGCGACGCTCAAGGATGAGCTAGTGTCGAACACCGGCAGGATGCCGGTATGTGTTCGACCCTCTGTGGCAAATCTGTTAAGTTTACAAACCACCTCCGGGGGTGGCAGGATGAAGTATATGAATTAAAATAAAGATTACTCTGCCGGGGGCGTTGGCGCCTGGTCAAATTTTTTAATCATTATATCTGTCCATATTTACTCTTTTAAAATCAGTTGACTTAAACTATCAGCGCTGTTTAAATAATAATCAGTCCGGTTATCTTCTCACAATATACAATAGATTTAAAAACGGTAGGAATTGACTTCCTACCAATAAATTATTCATGAGGTATCATAAATGATTGAACATGATCAAAAGCCTTTTCCAAATCCCGAGGGTAAAATTAACGTGCTTAAAAGATACCTGCATATACTTGCCCTGCTTCAATATTCATCACAGGGAGAAGAGACATGGAACGCGAACAAGCTTGCCGATCTTCTTTCCGAGGATGAAATGGAGAAGCCCCTTGACGACAGCCAGGTCCGAAAATATATCGAGAACAATATAGAAAAAGACCTTGGCATCGACATTGACAAGGCCCAGGGTAAAACATCCATGTCTGTTGCTGCAAATATTGATATTGAAACACAGCTTAAAATAGCCAGGGTCTACGCCGACTTTGTCGTCAAAGATACAGGCCGCGATATGGTACTTAAAAAATTCATAGAAGCCATGCCCGACAGGGCACTCTGGACCCTTGCCCGTATCTATTTTGCCGTAGTCGAAAAACGGATGATACAGTTCAACTATGTGACCAATAAAGGATACAGGATAAATAGATGGAAGCTCTGCCCCTATTATTTTCTGTTCCGAAACAACAATCTCTATCTCGCGGCCTGGGACCCGACCCAGAAAAAACACCTTTCTCTCCTTGCCGACAGGATCAGGGACCTTACTGTTCTTGAAAAGTCCTATGCAAGGGAGTGGCACATACCCCCGGTAGAGGAGTTGTTTAAAGATGCACTCAGCGCTTTCATATCAGACTCCGGGCCGGTAACAATACGGATCAGGTATAGAAAAGAGGCAGCTTCTGTCATAGAGAGCATCATAAGTCCTCTCGATCCTGAAACAATACTGGTCGAAGAGGGGAAATGGTTCGAGGCGGAATTTTCCATTGCAGATTATCTTTTTCTCTGCAAACAGTTCGTTATATACGGCAGCAATGTGGAGATCCTCTCCCCTCCTGATGTACGCAATGCGATGATTAATATGCTAAAGGAAAGCCTGGGAGTATATGAGAAGTGAATTAACGCCTGAACTCACTTCCTGTGAATATAAAACAGAAGATTGAATTATCATATCATCATGAAAGAAAGAATAATACACTCCATATTTGATGTTATGGGCAGCAATGAAACTGCCCTTACAAGGATGCTGTCATCTTTGCTGTATAAGGACATAACACTTTTAAACCAGCTGCTCAGATACTCCTTTCCCGGTAAAAATTATAAAATATTAAAAAGTGAATTCCTTAAAACCGGGTTCTATTTTGAAAAGGACAACATTGATAATGGCAGGACTGATATTGAAATCATAAATGACCGGTTTCATATCGTAATTGAAGCAAAAATAAAAAATAACACGATTTCATTTGCCCAGGCTGAAAAGTATTCCGAAATTCTGCAAAATTCAAAATCTCTTAATAGGCTCTTTATCTTTCTTATCGAAATAGATAATGCGGTTATCCCCATGGAACTTGCTAAAAAGTATCCCATGATTAATTACTCAAAGCTTTCATGGTCAGATATCTATATGCTGGTGCATTCAAGAAAAGAGATAAATGTCAATCTTGTCCCTGAGCTTTTAAACTCAATCAAATGGAGCCATGATATGAAAATTCATGACATAGATATATGGGCAGTTGTTGTCCGCGGTAAGGAAATAATAAATATGGAAAAGAACGGCATATATAAAAATAATAAAAATCATAATCCCGTATTTATCGCAAAGAGGGAATGGGATGAAGAGTTAAAAAAAGTAATTATCAAAGATCTGTACCCGGTAATCAGCATTCATGATCCCGGATCTGATATTGGCAAAAAGTATAACACCGGTAAAGCAAATGATTATATATATGAACTGGGTAAAAAAATGACACTGCAGGAGCCAATAGTAAAAAAGTTCAGCCAGGCCAGTGCAATAGCAGTCAGTTTTTCAGATATCTGAAACTTCCCTTTTATTTTATTCCAGAATTTTATCAATAGGAATACTTTTTATATCGCCTTGCAAATCCTCAAGTATATAGTTTCCCCTCCCGGTCCATGTGTCCAGCAGCACTTCATCATATAACGAATGCCCTTTTTCAATCAATGCCGAAGCGAATTTCTTTAAAATAGAAGCTGAATAATCTGTAACCGAAAAAACATTTATGGTCCATCTGTATGGCCTGTGGTACTTTCTTGCCCTTATCCAGCCTTTTTTGAACAGATCAATAAGTATCTCCCTTCTCGCATTACCCTCTATACGGTATGCTTCATTGTAACCGTCATAAACAGTATAAATATAATCCTCTGTTAACCCGAAAAGTAAAGGATTATCAAATATCATATCGATATGGGTATTAACCACAGGAAGAATCACTCCGTCGGGTGTTATCCAGTAGGCCTCAACTGACGCAGGTTTAAAACTGTTATTTTTCATCAGCGATACCATCCACCGATTTAAGAAAAGAGACAAGCTCCTCAATCGTTGAGCCTTCGATTTTATCTTGAATTATTTCATCAGGCCTCCTCTTCTCTGTAAGTTTATCATACCATTTTTCAGATTTAAGATTATAACGCTTAATAATCCTTCTGTTCGGATATTTACTTTTCATTTCAAAAGCAGGTCCCCATATCCGGCTGAAACCGCTGCCTCGGCCGGTTACTCTCTGTTTACATTTTACACAATAGCCATACCAGAAATGTGTTCCGCTTAATGCGGAACCCGCTGCCCCTGTTATATAAACAGTTCCGCCGCAATGCGGGCATATATCTTTAAGATGGCCCCCCTCCCAGACTAAAAGAAGTACGCCTAACGGCATAAACCGGCCGCCTGTAGTTGTAGTTCCAATTACTGCTGAAGAGAGCTGTATGTAAAAATATTTTTCCTGTTTATAAATACGCTCTGAATTGTTAATAATCAGATGAAGGTTTTCTGAAAGCTGCTGATTCTCCCTGTCAATCTCATCCTGTGGTTTACGCGGGTATTCTTCTTTTTCTTCAAAAATGTAGTAATCTTTATTTTCCATTGTCTCCTCTTTTAGCTGTTTTTTAAGGCCCGCAATATGGAACAAATCGGCCCTGCCGGAACTATCTCCGGCATTTGATAAAGTCAATATAACATACAATTATTTCAAAACATAGGAAGCTGTTTCCGGTGTATAAGTCTATTTACTTATTCCACTTCAACGATAACAAGCCTCCCCTGTTCCCTGTTTTTATCAAGGTATTCCTTGAAATCATCAAAGCTGATAACGTCCTTCTCTTCCAGGGGCTCAGAATCATACCCCGGAACTTCAGATTCAAGTTTTATTCCACCGTTATCATCAATAAAATCTTTTAAATATGGGGGATGTTTTTCGATATTCCATGTAAAGTTAAAAAAACTTGAAAGATCCCTCTCTCCAAGATCAATGAGTAGAGAAGCCGATTCATCACCGGTTCCGAATATAAAATAATAGACCTCACCCTTTTCAATTTTTTCACGCAGTTTAAAATCAGCACAGTACATTCCGGGATAATAGCTTATGTTGCTTAACTCACACTCAAGAATTCTTTCAAGCAGCCTGTCATAATTTTCAACAGGTTCAATTGATGAGATTATACCGTTCTCTTTAAAAAAATTGAACAGTATGGTGAGAAATTTTTTTGTGTTTTTAAATTCAGATAGTTTCATATTAAAACAACCCCATCTTCACATAATCATTTTCATCCAGCGGAAAGTGGTCCCCCTCCTGCCATCCTTCCATTATAAGGTCAGAGATAATGTGCTGCTTTGCTGCTCCTGCTGCAGCAGTTCCCCATATCCTTTCAACCTCCCTCACCCCGGCCAGGTGGTGCCGCAGCCTCCTGTGTTTCATCCCGTAAGGTTTCTTCCCCGCGAACTCATCAAGCCATCGGTGAACATATTCAAAAGGTTCACCAAAGAAAACAACAGATTCAGCGCAATGCTCTTCAAATTTCATAATACAACTAACATACATTTTATTTTTAAAAAACGTAGTAAATCACTTCCTGCCTTTATATCCCTCTATCATAAATCCCTTAACAAAGGCTGAAGGTCTCTGCCTTTCCAGGTAAGCATTGATTTACCCATGGATATTTGACGATACTCATCGGGCGGGTCAGGAATAGGGTTCCCCTGGAGATCATACACTTCCCGTTCAGATTCGATATCATCATAAAAACGTTTAACAGTAAAACAGATAATCTTACCGAATAATGGGATCTCTCCATTATTACGATTTAATATTTCAGCAATTAAATCTTTAATTGCAGCACTCTGCATATCAACAGGAAATGTGTTTATATACAGCGGCAGCCTTCTTATTCTAAGCATGTCCGCTTTTAACATTGCGCAGAGCCAGATTGAGGATGGTCTATTTTGTTCAGTATGGCAGAATAAAAACAGCACAAAACTTCTACGTTCAAAATCGCTTTGACGCATTTTCTCCTCTTCGATTTCACGCGTAATTTCAAGTTTTGTTGCAAGCAGTTTTTTATCAACCTCCTCTTTCGTCACGCCGAGCGCAAGGTGAAGATTATCAATCAGCATCTTGTTGTATACTCTTCCATTAATCAAATCATCAAAACGTTTACATCCGCGCGAAATATTGCCGTATCCGGCTCTTTTAACTAATTCTGATTTTCTGATGCCTTGTTCCTTCATCTTTTCGAGGAGATACTTCTGAATGGGGTACATATATAGACTCCTTTTTAGCTGATTTTAAGGCCCGCAATACGGAAATAAATCGGCCTTTGCCGGACCACCTCCGGCATTTAATGAGGTAAATATGACAAACCGTTATTCATAATCACAGGAAGTCAGTTCCGATGATATGTTAAAAAATGAGTTGTTCAGGGGAAGACTGAATAGATATCTTTTCTATGTTTAAAACGCAGTAGGGTTACGGTATTGTTTTCCAGTTTAAAACCAATCCGGTAGTCGCCAATGCGTAGACGGTAATAATTATCATAACCTGTCATTTTCTGGATTCCAGGAAGATCAGACAGGCTGGTGCAGTTTTTAATACTGTTTATAAAATCTTCAATATTCTGCCTGACTTTTTTATCAGGCGTATACTCAACATCTTTCAGAAATTTTTTAGTATAAAGCATATCCATATCAGGAATTCAACGCCTTATGAATCTCTTCTTCACTCACAAAATCTCCGTTATCAGCCTCCTCCATCAGCCTGCCGAATGAATAATCCTCCATCGCTTCGAGCAGTTCAGCTTTATCTGTCATGATTTCGGCAAGAGTTTCCTTAACTGTTTCCCTGACGAGTGCTTTAAGTTCTGACTTTGTCAATGTAACTGTTTCCATAGATTTCCTCTTCAATTATTAAAATAAAGCTTAATGGTGATATGTCAATAATAATTCATTCGGAATTTACCCCCTCCGGGTGGATGCACTGTGCCAGGGCTGTTATTGAATTCAACCCCGGAAGTCACTTCCTTCCATATTTTTAATAACATGATACATTTTGTATCATGATGAGCAGATCAAAACAAAATATATATAGTCTCTTTGAAACCTGGGTACATGAGAATAACAGGCAGTTTTCTGTTCCGCTGATCAGGGCTCCTTATAAAAAAGGCAAAACCTGGTATTTTAACGGTATTTCAAAAGACCTTTTAACGCTGCAGGTCGATGACGGCGGTATTGTTGTATGGGCCTGGCATGAAGGCAAACCGGTCGATATGATTCTTGATTTAGACGCTGTGTTGGATTACAAACCCGACAATGGTTACTTCTTCTGTGACCGTATTGAACCTTTGTATTATAAATCAGTCAAAGAGATGTATATTGTGGACTGTTTTGAATGGTTAAGAATCTGGATAAATATGAGACTCTCTATCTCCAGGTATATTGATATTTTCTATATTGGTGACAGGGACGGAATTTGCAGTGCCATGCTTGATATCGAAGAAAAACTGCGGAAAAAGTTTATCACCAATATCAGATCCCTCTTCCCTTCAAAAGCTATTGATATAGAAAAAGTCAGGGTCGATTTATGGAAATAAATAAAAAAATATCAATCCAGCGACGTTGGGCCCTGGCCTGGTTCAGGGAATGGATCAGAACTGAATCCCTTGATTCAATATTTATCCAGGACAAAAAGGATGATTATCATTACTACTTCAAAGGTGTGACCCGCCAGCTTGAAATATGGATAAGGTGGAACGACATCACAGTTGCAGCAATTCACAGAAAAGGCTGCTGGGACATGCTCCGGTGCATAGACCTCTATGCTACAAAAAATAAAAAAGGCTATTACTGTTATGCCTGCGATGAAAAACCAGTCCGGTATTACAGTTCGCTCCGTGAACTCTACATACAGCACAACTGCAATGAGCTTCTTCATTGGACCAGGGAGATCATTATCCCCGGAAATATCCTTTATCTCATGGCACTCCCTGACCACGGTGCGACCTGGGCAAAGGTAACAACAGAAGATAAACTTACGGATGATAGAGACTGCATATTTAGAGCGATACCGCTTTTTGATAAAGGAAGGTAAAAGCATGATAAATCTTAAACAGAACATTGTGAACAGAATACCGGGCATTCTTTTTATTGCTGTGTCTGTTTCACTGTTTATTCCAATCAGCGGCAAAGCGCTCAATATTATGACTGGCCTTGTTTTTGCAGGGATAATACTGGCTATCTTATTATATACTTTCAGACCTGATAATCTGAAAATTAAATATTTTCTTTTACCGGTATTTTTCATCAAGACATTAATAGTTCTGCTGATTTTCAAGGAAGCAGTTCTCAGATCATCGACCGGCCCTGTATGGTTTGAAAAAATCATTCAAACAGCATCATTGCAGAGTAATCCCGTATTGTGGTTTTATATTACAGGATTGATCTTTTGTATTTACTATATACTTTTCAAATATCACATTATGCGCCGGGCTGAAATAACTTCAAGGTTTACTCTTGACGCAATGCCGGGCAGGCAGATGTCAATTGATGCAGGTCTTGCCAACGGGGAAATATCTATTGAAGAGGCAAATATCAAAAGGAAAAAACTAATATTGAAAACCGACATGGCCGGAGCATATCATGGTTTAATTAATCTTTTTTTCTATGAAAGTTTGGCAATGACAGGTTTGTTTCTTGTATCAGCAATTGCTGTTATACTCCGCGAATATTATTCAACATCTCATTTCTTATCAGTATCTGGATTTAAAGACCTGATTGCATTGAACATTGCGGTTATACTATCGCTGTCAGTAAATACAATACTTGCCCTGATAATACCGGTGCCGGATTTAATATCAGAGTAAAGAATTATATCTTTTGTTTATGATAATATTTGCTGCTTCGCTCTTCAGGGATCTCTTCAAAACCTCCAGCCTTCTTTTCCCTACTCTTCTGTCAGAAGCTTTAAGTATGTCAGTCAGGCCCCACCTGTCATTTTCAAAAACCATATCGGTTAAGTCCTTGCCGGGAGTATTGATATACTCCTCAATAAGATCCGATATTTCCGATACCTCAGTGTTGTAGGGGTATTCATAATCCATCTCAGTATGATTCCCTGCTTTAACAAAATCAGCCGGGTAATCCCATATAATCTCTTTATCAAGGGTGATAAAGTACCTTGGCAGGCCCGTGCTTCCGTAATTTGAATTCATCGGGTAAACAACACAATGGATCTGCAGATCAATGTCATCGCTGATAATGTTATACAGCCGTCTTTGCAGCTTGCTCCACGGTTTTGATCTTCTTATCATATTATTTATTCCTTATAAACTCATACATGCCGGAATAATATTCAATCTTCACTATCTCTTTTCTTTTTGGCCATGACACATTAAAATGGTTGTCCCGTACACCTGCAGATTCATGAATATGTCCGCATATATGGAATTTCGGTTCAGCATTAACGCAAAGGTCATGCAGCCCCCTCCCCCCTTCATGCCTGCCCGCATCAGGTTCATCAAGAATACCATAACAGGCATTATGTGTTACAAGAACTGTTTTGCAATCAACAATATCATTTAAAGTCTTAAAATCCTCTGCCTGCTCAGCCTCGGTCTTTTCAAAGTCACCCCCTGCAAAGGGATTTGAATACTGGTACCCGGCAAAGGGTATATCATTATAAACGTATCTTATCATATTCAGATTAACAAGGTTATGCTCGTTCCGCCATTCGCAAGCATCATCATTACCCATTACAAACAGAACAGGTTTCCTGATAGTTATTAGAATGTTTAAAATTTCCTCTTCCAGTGCATCATCCCTGTAACGTGTCAGGTCACCGGCAAGAATAACAAGGTCAACATCACGCCCTCTCGCGTGATAGGCCAGACCTTTATATGCCTGCCTGTTCCCATGAAGGTCTGCGGCAGCAAGGAATGTAAGTTTTTTACCCATCGCATAAACCGGTTTTACTACTGTAATCTTTTCTTTTCAGAATAACGAATCGATGCGAGTGTTCCCGATCCTATAAAACCTGCATTCATATTATACCCCTTTTATATATAAATATACAGCACCCTTTCTGCATTAAACAGGAAGTCACTTCCTGTGCTGTAATAAAAATACATGCTATATTGTATCTCAGCTGGCATATTTTATAACAGCTTTAGGGAGGGACTGTGAATAAAATAGATGAAAATTACAAATTACTAAATAATGAAATCATTGAAGTAAACATCGGTTCAGGATTGATAAAATATTTTACATCAAAGAATAACCAAAGATTTCTAAAGCGAAATGACAATATGAAAAGTCGGATCACCCATGAATATGGCATTATAATTCCCAAGATACGTTACCGTGATGATCCGGAACTTGATAACTTAGAATATGTTATTAAAATACAGTCGATTGTATGTGGCAGGTTCAAATTCTTAATAGATCACATTTTCTGTATCCCTGAAACTGACGATCAGTTTAATAAATTACAAGATGAAATAGAATGTGTTGCATTTAATGATCCATGTTACGCCGCCAATTCTCTCTGGATTAAAAAAAAAGATAAAAAAATAATCACTGCACGCGGAATAAAGACTTTTGATATACATACATTATTGATGGCTCACTTAACGCAGACCATTATCAGCAATTTATCATCTGTATTAACTCTGGATTCAGTAAGCAGTCTGATCGATTCAACATGCACTGAGTATCCTTTGTTGTTATCTGAAATGAACAAAAATGGAATTACCTTGGGCCATATAACACGTATTCTTAGAAACCTGCTGGAAAGAAAAATTCCGATTCATAATCTGCCATATATACTGGAGCATATAAATGAAGCATGGCTTGTTATAGATGAAAAAAACCGCATAGCAGATGATATATGCGAAAAATTTTCATCAAGATCATCTGAAGAATGCTTAATGAGCCAGGCCAACAGTAGTATGCATAATGAAGTTTCATTAATAAAAGATTATACGCCGGTTAATATCGCTATAATCAATTCTACAACATGTGGTTTAATACTGAGATATTATCGGGGGTCAGTAGACCCGCCTGTAATCGCAATGAAACGCTCTCAAAAAGATATTTATGAACTAATTGTATCAGCCGTTACCACCAACATTCCTGTAATAAACGATTCAGACCTCGCAAATCGGCTGTTCAGGTTATATGAAGAAGATGATGAAATAGATCCTGAATTTTATTTAGAAATTTCTTTTTTATTTAGCAGGTTAAACTCACATTCTCCTTCTTTATTAAGTATTCTTCAATAAAATTTTTCTAAGGAGATATTATGCGCAAAACTCAGAATGGTCCATACCATCTTATCCCTGAATGGGAAGAACCAGAGGCAGTTGCTCTTATATACCCATGTAATTTTTCCAAATATAATATTTGCCATGACAATATAACAGCAAATCAGTTTAACATGAAACATATTGTCGATGATTTTAATGTAATAGTAAATAAACTGCTGACATTAAAAAAAACAGGCAGTGACCCCGAACTGAGTATTATAGTGACCGGACGCACAAAAGTAAATGTAATAGATTTTGATGATCCACTGGATATAAAGTACCATACAATACCCGGATTGTCAGATATCTGGATCAAGGATTTTGCGCCGGTTCCGGCACGCACCTTTTCACAGGAAACGGTTTATATTAAACCGGTTTACTCACCATCTTATCTTACTAAAACCGAAGCAAGGCGACAGCATAAGGCAGGCTGCGAACTTGCCCGCATTTATGGCAGGGAAATAGTTCACCTCCCCCTTGTATGGGACATAGGCAATTTAACACATAACGGCCTTGGCACAGGCATAGTTACAAAAAGGATCATCAGAGACAATCCTGAGCTCACAGTGAACGAAATCAGGGCCATGTTCAGCTCTGTACTGGGCATTAATAACCTGGTTATTATAAATGAAGAGCCGGGGGACTATACAGGTCATGTCGATGGAACAGTCAGGTTTATTTCACATGATACAGTAGCAATTTCACAGTACCCGCCATATATGGGTTCTGAATGCAGATATATAGAATCAATAAAGAAAGCGATAATAAAACAGGCCGATATAAAAATAAAATTTGCCGATGTCCCCAATGCCATACTCTGTGATGGCAAAACAGACGGCATGTACAGCGCTTTCGGTAACCATATAAATTTTTTATGGATCGGGAAAACAATATTCATTCCGGTTTACAATATACCTTCGGATATCGAAGCATATAATGTATTCAGCAAATATGCTAAAGACTGCACTCTTGTCCCTGTCCCGGTATCAAGCCTTTCGCATTTCGGAGGGGTACTGAACTGCATGACCTGGAAGGTGTACTAATGCCTATTGACATTACATGATAATTTAAGTATCATAGACTCTGCAAAGAATTGCTCGCAAAGGGTCAAAGACGCGAAAGGGGCAAAGAATACTGTCATTTTGAACGCATGTGAGAAATCTAAATAATTCATATAGTATGTGATTTAATAGAAAATAAAGGACATTTATGAAAAAACCTGTTTATAATCATCCTGACTTTGTAATAAAGAAAGCAGATAAGCGAATAGTTGAACAGAATAAAAGATTATGGCTCACTCTTACGATTGATGAAACAAAAAAAGAAAGTATCATTGTCATTCTTAAGAATCCCAGCAGGGCAACAAAAGATATCTCTGACAAGACGGTTTACACTGTTAGCACATATATTCACAGAAACAGGTTAAAGTTTAAGCAATTTAAAAAGATTGGAACTGTTATCATTCTTAATTTAATTCCTTACTATGAAACATATTCCGAAAAGCATGTCTCAAAAGACTCCGGGATAATTGATAAAGCAAATTTAAAAACAATAGAAGAATTCACATCAAAACATAAAACTGTAATAGTAGCCTGGGGCGATCATCCCAAAGGATTGATGAATGAATATGAAGAATTGAAAAACACTGTTTTGCAGGTCCTCAAAAAAAACAAAAATGATTTATACTATGTTGATAAATTATCTAAAAAGGGAAATCCTAAACACGGTCAGGTCTGGGGTTATGATGATTTGCTTCATGCTTACAAATTGATTTAATATAATTTAAAAATGTGAGGATTAAAAAACAATGTCATGCTATAAAGAAAATGAACATAATAAAATTCTATTACTATTTTCATGCCCTGGTCAAGAAGAAGAGAAAGCAACAAAACCTTGTGCTGGCAAGACAGGTAATAATTTATTACAATTATTAGAGAAATTAAACAAATTACGTGCCGTTGAATTTCCAAAAGAAAGAGAGAAATATTACATCAATAATGCATTTGATGGTATTAAATTTAAAAGCAAAACTAATTCTACTGAAGCCAATAAAAATGAATTATTAAATCCAGAAAACATCAATCGCCTTATTCAAGAAGTATCACATGTAGAAAAAATTATTTGCTTTGGTGAAAATGCAAGAATTGCCATTTCAAATATTAGAAATTCATTTACTAAAAAAAATATCTCTGTATATTACAGCCCTCACCTAAGTTTCAGATGTATTAACTGTTTAATAAAAACTGATATTGACAATAATCTATTAATCAAAGGACAACCTGATAATACCGACAAACGACTCAATGTCATTGCAAGGCAGCTTTTAGAAAGTAAAGAAATCATCAATCCAGATTAATTTCTTATTACAGAAATTTTTCCAAGTCCTCCTCTGGGGGATTTAGAGGGCTTTCGCAACATCTCACTCACACCCAGGCAGAACCGCCTGCCCATGTAATTCAAAATCACGTACTATGATGAATTTTTCTGATTCAAGTGACTGGAAGCAGGAACTGTCATTCTCCACATATTCCTCCCCTTCCCCGCAGACCAGTCTTAAAGGGCCTTTTATTTTAGGATATTTACCGTATCGGTAGTATATTGAGTCTGTATCACTGTTCGACAGTAAAAATGCTAATGACGGTATAAGCAGGTATCTCAATTCTTTTTCATAAAAATTATCTATTAAACCACCGGCGAATCCTTCAAAAAGTGATTCAATGTTAAGTCCGGCATCAATCAATACACTATTTATATTAATAACATCAACAAGGGCAGCCTTAATGCCGTCCGGCGTATTCACTTTAATAAGAGAGATATATCCCACCCAGTTACCGGAATAGATGATTTTATAAAATGAAGATGCGGGATTCATCAATTGAAAATCCATGTCAGCAGTGCAGTCATTCCCCGAAAGGTTACGGAGTTTCATGCTGGCATCCTTACAGGGTACAAGTAATAACCTGAAGGTATTGCGGTAATAATTGACTGTTTTCAGCATACAGATTGTTTTTTTTCGCCATGTTGATGCTGTAAAGTAGTTCCTTACAAGTCTGTTAAGCTTCTTAAGTGTCACCTGGTTAGCAGGAATATATTCCTTTGCAAATATCTCAAGAACTTTAAACCGTAGTATTGATCCTTTTACCCCATAGTTTACAAAAGCAGGCTGTTTTTCAATTTCCCGATTTTTAGCCATAATTCTGATATATTCAGAACCGTAAACTATGCTGTGTTTCAGTAACCTGATATTTAAATCCCAGCCGCCCTCATTCATTGACTCAATAAGCCGTTCAATTTTATTGTCATCGAAAAGAATGCGCAGTTTATTATTGAATGCTTCAAAAAAATCTGTGTCAGTAAAATCACGATAGTATTCTGAAAAAATCATGTCTAAAATATTTTCAATATTCTCAAGCCTTTCATCAATAGATATGTCTCCTTTGTTATTTCGCCCCGCTCCCAATCTGGCTGTATGTTTAATTAATATCAGTTTTTCAACCGCATCCTTAATCCCGGACTGGTAATTTTTCAGATTCATCAACATAAGTCCCGAAATAACCTTCTCAAGCCCTGTTTCATTTTCCCGCAGGCATGAAATAAGTTTGTCTTTAATGGCTGTTCTGCACCTTATATCCGTTATAATACTTTCAGCAGAATCGGATTTATTAAGCATTAACAGCAGCATTGACATGGTCTTTTCTGTGTCGTTGTGCACACCTGCTGGTATAGGTCCTTTGCCTGCATTAACAATGATCTGCGGCAGGTCAAATGATGGTTTTATTTTCAGCAATGTCATCAATTGACCTGTATATCTTACGCTCTGTAGAAGTTTATATTCGTCAGCAAGATCCATCCATATAACGCAGGCTTGCAAGTATCCTCTCTTCATCGTCCGTTATATCATAATCAAAATCTTCAAGTATATTAACACCTGGCATTGGCAACCTCCCGGAATTACCAGGGGTATAATCCCCTGGTATAAACAGTTCCGATGACTATTTAATAACAACCTCCAGGTCTTCATCAGCATCAATAACAAGCTTCCATCCATTGCTCTTCCATAAATCTTTGGATACTTCAAACACGATCGCGTCCTTCTGTGTAATCCCGGGATTAAGGTCGCTCAGACTCTTCTTGTTAAGGTCAATCTCGGTCTGGTAATAACCGGTTGCTGCTACTGCTTCATCGTATGCTGTTCCGTTAGGATCAACAATCTTCACTTCAGGCATACTGAACGACGTTACAGGTTCCTTTGAAATGTTTTTATAGCTGAAGTTTACAACAACAAACACAGCCCCATCAGGAGCCTTTTCGCTTAGATACTGCCCGCCCACACTGCCTCTGTTAGTAACAGAGGATACTTTGATTTCAAACTTTTCAGTTTTAATTGTATCCCCGACTTTCCATGCAGATGTCTGTTCCTGTGCGCCCTGCTCTGATGTCTGCACATTACTGCCGCCTGAAGATGCAGTAGTTGTATTCTCCGGGCCGCTTCCGATAATTCCCAGGACAATAAGAATTATAATAACATTTAGAGCTATAAACTTACCCTTCCCCTGCATCTCTGATTTGTTGATTAGATAGATACCGTAACCCGGAATAAGATACTTCCAGTTGAAACCTGATTCATTTGACATATGTATCTCCTTGTGTGATTGATTTTTATTACACACAAGTTAAACCGGTTAATTGAATCTGCCCATGAAGTCACTTCCGGTGTTTGAATTAACCTGCACATTGCAGGAATGGACCAGTCTATCACCCGGACCTGATCCCCTGTACCTTCTTCTCATATTTTTTATGCAGGTACTGCAGAAACGAAAGTCTCCTTTCGGGCGTCTCATCCGCCAGATCACCGTCTATAATATACCCTCCGTCCGAGGTGGGACCGCCGAACGCTTCGGCAATATCATCGTGCATCCTGTTCTTCAGCTTCTTCAGAACCTCACCAGTTACCGCATCGTCCGAAATAAAAAGTTCATCGGGAACCACAAGCAGTTCGCTGATTTTACCGGCCAGCCCGCCCGGATTCTGTTTGTTCATCAATACACCCCTTCATTAAACATAATTTCATGAAACACAAATGATAAATCATGAAGGTAGTATAACACCGTGGGTATGACATAGAGTGACCTATACGTTTGTGTGTTGAATCCCAAACGTACTATGCGGCCCCCAGCCGATAAACATAATCCTGTTAATGAATAGACAGCGGCGTCCCCCAAAGGGGGCTACTAAAACTTTATCAATCACAAAAAAAACTCTTTAAAACAAACAGGTTGTAGAGCCCCCGCCGGGGGACGCCGGATATGATATATTAACAAGCGAAGTTTATCGGCTGGGGGCCGTGTACTCCGCTTCTCCAGCGCATCGGGTGGCAAACCCGTTAAGTTCATAAATCCCTGCAATTAACTGGAAGCGGCATAAAAACTGCAAAAAACTCCATTTTTTTTCAAAAAAACACTATAAATGTGTAAATTCTGCTTTACAAAACACTTAAAGGCGGTATAAATGCACTAATTAGCTCTAATAGAGTATAAAAACAGGAGGTATTATGAACCATATTGATCATTACTCATCAAAACTCAGTACAATCCGCTTAATACCGGAGGAAAAAATTCTAAAAACTGCAGGTATTCCCATCAGGGTATACCTGCAGGAGGCTGAAAATATCTTCAACTGGTGCATCCATGACAGGGAAAAGCTCACTGCCAACGGCCTTGACTGGACGCTTGTGGAGGATATCCCTGCCCGCATAGATACACTGCGTGAGGCACAGTCCAGGTGGGCAACATCGGATTCCGCGGATACCGCGTCTGAAAAGGAATGGAACGAAAAATCGCCCATGGCACACGCGTTCCGCAGGGACCTTGTGCGTTCGCTCAAATTTGTTTTCAGGAACAACTCCGCTGCAATATCAAAAATAAACAGACTCGGCAGCGGCAACAGCAACGCGTCCATGATGCAGTCCCTTCGTGACATCTCGGTCTTCGGCCAGGAGAATATTGAATTTCTTAAAGAGGCAAAATACGATATCACTGCACTCGAAACAGCGGAGCAGATGTCAAGGGATATGGCCGCTCTGCTGGGCGCAGTAAGCACAGCCAGGGCATTTAACAGCGCTTCACTCAGGTTAAGGGACCAGGCATACACACACCTCTTTAATGCAATGAAGGAATTAAAAAGCCACGCGGCTTATGTATTCGTGCATGACAATGCACGGCTCAGGGGCTATACAAGCGATTATTACAGGAAGAGATACATAAAAAACAGAAATCAGAAAACACAAAAAGCAGCTGAAGAAAAAACAGAATAACCTCATAACCGGGATCACGGGGCGGTTACCTGCACCCCGTTTCCCGGTTTATAAAAACAGTCCCCTCCCCGATCACATCATTAACATTAACCTGACAGAATAAAAAGCATACAGCGGGAATAATTGAACCGGCACTGCCGGACATCAAACAGACGCCATTGTGTATTGAACAGACAGCTCCATACGTTAAACAGGCGGCATTGTGTACTGAACAGGCGGCTCCAGACGTTAAACAGACGCCATTTTCTGTTCAACAGATGGCATTTTGTACTGAACAGACGGCTCCATAAGTTGTCCGGACGCCTCCATCAGCTTCGCGCCCCCGGCGAAGCGGGTGGCAAACCTGTAAAGTTTATAAACCACCTCCGGTGTGGCAGAATGAAGTATATGAATTAAAATAAAGATTACTCTGCCTGGGGCTGAAGAGTTAAGGCTTCCGCCCTGTACCATGCGCATCATATGGATCCCCGTCTTCACGGGGACACACACTCTCTCCTTTAACCTCTCTTTGCGCCGTTGCGCGACACGCACGGAGGCGTTAGTGTCGAACACTGGCATGGATGCCATTTTGTGTTCGACCCTTTGCGAGAGACATCCTTTAATCCTTTCTCCGTGCTCTCCGTGGCTCCAGCGCAGCGGGTGGTAAACCGTTAAGTCTCTAACCACCTCCGGGGGTGGCAGAATGAAGTATATGGATTAATATAAAGATTACTCTGCCGGGGGCGTAATGGCCGGTAAATGTACATGAATTACTTACTGATAATCATCCGTGGGCCGGACAGTTCATGTTTCAGCAGATACATTTAATATTATGAGTTCAGCATTGAACAAAGATGTACATGGATAAAAAATTATATTTCTCTTATCCTTATCCTGTCAGGAGTGATGACTGTGAACTTATTGTAAAGCGAATCGGAATGTTTTTCAAGGACTGAAAGCAGGATTTCAATAATTCTTTTTCTATCGCTGTATTCATAGCGCAGGTAAATAACACCGCTGGTCTTTACCTGGTGCGAAAATACCCATTCACCAAAATCTCTGTCTTCAGTAAGAACAACGGCATTGTTATTAAAAGCGATCCTGATTATTTCAGAGTCCCCGCAACCGGGATAATCTGTTCTGATGGATAACACTTTGTAATCAGCAGATCTCAGGCTGGATATAATTGAATTGCTGATATTCTCATCTGCAACAATATCAGGAGACAAGAATTTCATCCTTTGAAATTACATCAGCAGAATAAGCAAGGCAGGCCATAATATCATCTTTTTGAATCGGCGGGTACTCGGCAATAATATCATTGATCTCCATTCCTTCAGACATCTTCGTTATAATAAATTCAACTGTAATTCTTGTTCCCCTGATCACAGGTTTACCAAGCATGATGTCAGGTGATATAATAATTTTTTCCCTGTAATTCATATGATTCCTCATTATTATATTATACAATACCGACGAGTTGATTTAAATCAATAAAAAAATTTTTAATTACTGCAGCTTTTTTATAAACTTTACTGGTCATACTTGAGCATGTACCAGATGTATGACTCTGCCGGGGGCTGAAGAGTTAAGGCTTCCGCCCTGCCTCATGCGCATCATATGGATCCCCGTCTTCACGGGGATACACACTCTCTCCTTTAACCTCTCTTTGCGTCTTCGCGGCTTAGCGAGAGACATCCTTTAATCCTTTCTCCGTGCCATTGTGCGACGCTCAAGGATGAGCTAGTGTCGAACACCGGCAGGATGCCGGTATGTGTTCGACCCTCTGTGGCAAACCCTTACAACCGCAGTCCGGGGAAACCGCCTTAAAATAATTACTTTTTCATGTACTTTTTTTTGTTAAATGCGCAAATTTAGCGTATTTTCTTTTAACTAAATACTAAAAAACATTTTATGACTTCTTAAACACAAATATGGCTACATGTGTCTTTACCTGTAAAGGAAGCCGTAGAACGGGGATGTAAAAATGAAACTAAAACTCAGTATTTCCAGAAAGCTGTATCTATTAGTTGCGGTGATTATCCTGGCATTCGGTTTAATATGCATCTTTTCAGGATTGCGGCTTACAAAGACAATACATGACACCAGGAACAATACTGCCAGGTCCGCGGTAGAGGTGGGGTACAGCATCATCAGCAAGTGTTATAATGATTTCAAAGAGGGCAGGCTGTCAGAAGATGATGCAAAAAAATCGGCCATGGATATTATTAGATCATTAAGATACGAAGGATCAGAATATTTCTGGATTAACGATACCGGGGTTCCTTACCCTTCGATGATAATGCATCCCATAAAACCGGAACTTGACGGAAAAATCATGGACAACGCTTCTTATAATAATCTTGCAATGGGAAAAAAGAAGAATCTCTTCCAGGCGATTGTGGAAGTCTGCCGCAATAATAATGAAGGTTACCTGGATTATATATGGCCCAAACCCGGTAAAACCGAGCTGGTGCCTAAAATGTCTTATGTTAAACTGTTCAAAGAATGGAACTGGATAATAGGTACAGGTGTTTACAAAGATAACGTCAGTGAACAGATCAATGCCGTAACCTACCCGATCATTTTTATTATAATACTCATTACTATTGGAATTATTATTTCATCAGTTTTCCTGCTTCGTTCAATAATAAGGGTCGTAGATTCTGTTTATGCCACATCAAGCAATGTCACAACGGGCACGCGGCAGATGTCTTCTTCCGTAGAGGAGCTTTCACAGGGGGCTACCGAGCAGGCTTCAAACGTCGAGGAAATATCTTCATCAATTGAAGAGATTACGGCAATGATCAGGCAGAACTCCGATAATGCATCACGGACCGAGAAGATGGCAGAAAAAAGCGCGGGCGATGCGGGCATATGCAGTGAAGCGGTTTTAAAAACCGTGAAAGCAATGCAGGAAATAACCTCCAAAATTTCAGTAATAAATGAAATCGCGCGTCAGACAAACCTGCTTTCACTGAACGCGTCCATTGAGGCGGCAAGGGCCGGTGACCATGGCCGCGGTTTCGCCGTTGTTGCAAGTGAAGTGCAGAAACTCGCGGAGAGAAGCCAGCAGTCAGCGGTTGAAATAGGAAACCTGACAAAGGAACATGTTGAATCAGCCGTTAACGCCGGGGAGCTGCTTAAGACGCTTGTACCTGATATTAAAAAAACAGCAGAGCTGGTTTCCGAGATAAACGCGGCGAGCATGGAACAGGCGAACGGGATGAACCAGATAAATAACGCGATAATGCAGCTTAACTCTGTCGTACAGCAGAATGCCTCGGGCGCAGAGGAGATGGCAGCGACCTGCGAAGAGCTGGCCTCACAGAGTATCGAGATGCAGTCAGAAATGAACCTGTTAAAGTACGGGACTGCTGACCGTTCAGGTTACAGCGGACAGGGTTTTAACTCGCAATACGCATTTGAACCTGCGGATACAGCAGCCGACTGTGACTGAAAAAACAGGTTACAATTAAGCCCCGGCATGCATGTCCTGTATGCCGGGTTTTTTGTTTGAGTTCAAAACCGGTTAAATATCCCGGATATACACCGCATCACTGTTTATAACCGATCTTTCTTAAAAATTCCTTACGCCAGCTGATATCTTTTTCAGTTTCAATTCCCAGGGGCTTATACCCGTCCACTACACCGATTATCCCCCTGCCAAGCCCGGTTTCTGCCACAAGTACATGCACCGGGTTCGCTGTAGCACAGAATACGCGGCAGACTTCGGGAACCATTTTTACAGCGTTAAGCATATTCACCGGGAAGGCGTTATCCATAAAAATAATAAATGAATGACCGGCGCCGATATTCATCGCGTTTTTCCGTGCTAGTTCAACCAGTTTATCATCGTTGCCGGTCCACCTCACAAGCCGGTCCTGTGATGCTTCACAAAATGCAATTCCGAACTTCACACCAGGGACACTCCCGATTACGGCTTCGTATAAGTCCTCAACTGTTTTTATAAAATGACTATGCCCAAGAATAAAATTCATATCATCCGGCTTATCAATCACAACGTATTGAATATCCACACCAACCTCCGCTTAACATGTCATTATCATAAACCGGGAGTCAACAGGGGCGCACTGGATGTGCGCTCCCGCAGCAGCGGTTATTTTTCGCGTTTATAAAAATATCCGAAAGCTGCGGCAAAAAAGGCAAAGACCGCTGCATTCACCCACCCTATTGCCGGGTATTCCCGGGTATACATAATGTAGGCCATAACAGCAGCACCAAGTCCGCACCATACTATTTCCATTTTTACGCTTATTTCAACCGATTCCCATACCTCATTCCTGTAGGAGAACCATGAGTTTACCGCGAAACCGCAGAGCGCGGCACCTATCAGCCTGTAGGGCGATTTGTCATCCATTGGCCACTGGAATAACTTCGCATAAGTGCCCGGTATTATCATGTACATCAGCCCAAGGAAGCCGCCGACAATGTAGTGAATCACAAAAAGGTATTTCAGGCCTTTTGAAATCTGTTTTTCCATTTTTAATTCCTCCAGTTCATTCTTTAATATTGTAAGCCGGGAACATTCATTCCGGCCTTGATTCAATTGATGTGCACAAAATAACGATATTTAAATGAACTTTCAAAAAAATTTAAGGATATACCGCACCGCTGCAGGCCGTGCTGCATATTATCTTGATAAAGCCTGCCGGTAACAGTATAATCTATGCACAGGTTCCGGGAGGTATTCTATTGCATGAAAATTACACTGGTTATTGATCAATACGATAAGGGGAATAACGGCACGACCATGACTGCGCGACGTTTTGCCGGGACGCTTCGCAGCCATGGTCACCAGGTCAGTGTACTCGGGGCGGATTGTCATGGTGATGAGATTCTTTATTCAACCGGAATCTCCAGGTTCCCGGTCCTGTACCAGGTTGCCCTGTCCCAGGGGATGGTCTTTGCCAGGGTAAATAAAACGATAATCCGTGAAGCAGTTAAGGACGCTGATATTGTACACTTCCTGCTGCCGTTCAGGCTCGGGCATGCTGCAAAAAAGATATGTGATGACCTTGCCATACCCTCAACCGCCGCGTTCCATTGTCAGCCCGAGAATATTACTTCAACGATCTATCTGAACAATCTTGGCGTGGTAAACGATTTTATCTACCGCTGGTTCAGAAAATTCTACGACCGCTTTACCCATGTTCATTGCCCGTCAGAAATGATCGCGCACCAGTTAGAGCTGCACGGGTACAATGCGCAGCTTCATGTAATATCCAATGGTGTCAGTCCACTCTTCGTTCATAAGAATGTCGATAAACCCGCAGCCCTGAAAGAGAGGTACATTATCCTTATGGTCGGCAGGTATTCCCGTGAAAAGCGCCAGGACCTGATTATTGAAGCAGTGAAGAAATCCAGGTATGAATCTCAAATTCAGTTAATCCTTACCGGGCAGGGTCCATGGAAGGGTTCCCTGGAAAGGTTATCAAGGGGTTTAACCAACCCGGTAATCTTCGGGTTTCATGACCAGGCGCAGCTGCTGGACATCATTAATTATTCCGATCTGTACGTTCATGCCTCTGATGCTGAAATTGAGGCTATCAGCTGCATGGAGGCCTTCAGCTGCGGCCTGGTACCGGTCATTTCGAACAGCAGGATTACCGCGACCGCCCAGTTCGCCTTAAGCGACATGAACCTGTTTGAAGCCGGGAACAGTGATTCATTAAGAGACAGAATAGAATACTGGGTGGATCACCCTGATCTGAAAAAAGAATTCGCGCAAAAGTATATTGAATACTCCAGGCAGTACCAGCTCGATAAATGTGTGACAGAATTAGAAGAGGTGTTCGCCAGGGAGATAGAAGAGTTTAAAAATACCCGCCGGAAGTAAGCGTACCGCTGAGGGGGAATACTGATAAGTCTGCGGCTGCTGCGTGTCAGTCGGGAAGGAGATCGTGTATTTCCCGGAACATTTCAAAGTTTGTGATGAAAAGTCCTGTAAGCCCGGGATCGAACATGATCCCGTTTTGTTCTTTCATAAACATGTACGCGTCAGAAACATCCCACGCGGTCTTGTAAATCCGCGCATGTGTAATGGCATCAAACACATCAACAATGGCGGTGATCCGTGCCGTGTGCGGAATGTTCTCCCCTGCGATCCCGTTCGGGTAACCGGCTCCGAGCCACTGTTCATGGTGGTTAAGTGCTATTTCAGCTGCAAGTTTAAGCACTGGAAGTTCGGATGTTTTAAATATCGAATGCCCGGTCACTGTATGCTGTTTGATTATTTCGAATTCCTCCCCGGTCAGCCTGCCGGGCTTGTTCAGGATTCCGTCCGGGGTACCTATCTTGCCCACGTCGTGCATAGCCGAAGCGCGCTTGATATCGTCTGCATCCTTTTCGCTGATCCCTGAAAGTTTACTCAGCAGGTAAGCGTATTCCGAGACCCTGCGCACGTGGTGAGCTGTCTCGTGCGACCTGGTCTCTACAACGTCGCCCAGTCGCAGGATGATCTCTTTCTGGGTCGTTATGAGCGACCTGCTCATCTCCAGCACCTGTTCAGTTTTTTTGCGCACCTCCTCTTCAAGGTTCTCCCTGTACAGCCTGTTCTCCCTGAGCAGCCTTGCCCGCTCCAGCGCGCGGTTAAGCGTAAGGCTCAGGATCGAGAAGCTTGTTATCGGTTTTGATATAAAATCCCATGCCCCCTTGCGTATGGCCTCCATGGCCCTGTCAAGGATCCCTACCCCTGAAAAGACAATTACAGGCATTTCGGGGAATTGCAGGACCACCTTATCCAGTACTTCAAGGCCTGTCATACCGGGCATGTTAAGGTCCATTATCACTGCATCATAGTTTCCGTTAAGTATCTTGTCCAGGGCTTCGATTCCGTCAGCGGCCATCTCCGGCCTGCACCCGGAATCTTCAAGGTAATCCGCTACAGTTTCGCGTATTGACCGCTCATCATCTACAACAAGTATGGATTTATCTTTATACTCCATCAGGCATCCTTCCCGTGATCCCCGCCTTCAACTGCACGCCTGATATCGTTCAGGTCACGGGCAGGTTTCCTTACAATGCAGTTTTTATCAACTCCCGCGGCCCTGAGATCATTGGTAATGGAAAAGTCAAATGACCCGGTATAAATAACAAATCGTATCCCCGGACGCAGGGCACTTGCACGGACTATAAACTCCGGTCCGGACATACCGGGCAGGCGCACATCGACTATAACGCAGTCAGCCATTTCATCTTTCAGATATGCAAGTGCATCCTCGGCTGAACTGAACGGAACAACCTCCCATCCGCAATCCTCGAAGTAATCCTGAATGGGCATCCGTATAAAATCTTCATCATCAATCACAAGAAGTTTTGCTTTCATTTGATATCCTTTTTAACAGGAAGAGTTATAATAAAACTCGATCCCTTCCCCGGGGTCGATTCAGCCGTGATCGTGCCGCCATGACCATTCACTATTATGTAATATGATACAGAGAGGCCAAGACCGGTCCCGTTACCCGGCTGCTTGGTTGTATAAAACGGTTCAAAGATTTTTTTCCTGGTATTTTCATCCATTCCCGGGCCGTTATCAGTAAATGTTATCACGACAGAATTATTTTCATGGTGTGTACTGATGGTAATTTCAGGTTTTTCATTTTCCGCATGATTCTTTGTACTCATTGCCTGTGCCGCATTTTTAAGTATGTTAAGAAAGACCTGCTCAACCTGGATCTCGGTACACCTGATTTCAGGTATTTCACCGTAATTCTTTTTTATCCTGATCTTCTTAAAATCATAATTCTTTGTTATGTCATAATCATTCGCGGCCAGGTCCAGTGTTTTATCAAGGATTGTATTTATATCAAGGCAATCGAATTTTGAATCAGCCCCCCTGCTGAACTGGAGCATGTTGCCCACAATTTTGGCAGCCCTGACCCCGGCCTCCCTTATAGATGAGAGGTACCGGTCAACACGCCGCAATTCAATATAGCGGCCAAGCTTTTTAAAATCAATACCTGCACTGTCCGCCGCCTCTATATTCCCGGGGAGTTCATCGAGGAGCCTGTGCATCGCGTTTTCCGCGTTCTGCATTATTATACCCAGCGGGTTATTTATTTCATGTGCCATCCCGGCCGCAAGGCCCGCAACAGTGAGCATCTTTTCTGACTGGATAAGGACCTCCTGGGTCTTTACCCTTTCGGAAATATCCTCAATCAGCCCTTCAACATTCATCTGTGTCCCGTCGTCTGCCATGACAATTTTCATCTTCAGTTCAGCGGTAAATTCTGATCCGTTTTTCCTTTTTAACCGTACAGTAAATACCGGCGGATCGGGCTGTGCCATCACCGTGTTACGCACCATCTTCCAGTCATTAAGGTCCGCATAGATGTTCGAAGTCCTGTTCTTCAGGAATTTCTTTCCTTCTTCTACAGATTCAAACCCGAGCATCATGAGGCACGCGGGATTTACATCAAGTATCCCGCCGTCAAGGCCTGACCTGAAATATCCCACTGACATGTTTTCAAAAATATTCCTGAACTTTGCCTCGCTCATCCGCAGCGCGTCCCCGGCCAGCTTTCTCCCGGTTATATCACGCGCTATTATTACAATCCCGTTCACTGCCGGGTTATTGACAAGGTTGCTTGCGACCGCTTCAAGGTACAGCCAATTACCGTCTGAGTGTTTAAACCGGAATTCCGTTGGTATCCCCGGATTTTCATTTTTATAAACAAGTCCCATCTCTTTCATTATAATGTCCAGGTCATCCGGGTGAACCAGCTGTAAAGGCGACCTGCCGAGGAAGAATCCCTCTTCGTAACCAAGGATCCTTGATACAGAGGGGGATTCGTATGTTATCAGGTTATTGCTGTCCATTATAAATATCATGTCGGATGAACTCTGGATCATTGACCGGAAACGGTCCTCCCTGCGCCTGAGTTCCTCCTCGGAAATCTTCTTTTCGGTTATGTCGATTATAACGCCGTTAAACACAATCCTGTCCTTCTGACGCGACGGGCTCGACATTGCCCTGAACCACATTATTTCGCCCGAATATTTTACAAACCTGCCTTCAAATTCCCATGATGATATGAATTCAACAGATTTTTTTATCGAATCAAAGAACCTGGGCCTGTCGTCTTTATGCACCCGCGTTACAAATTCAGAAAAGAAATTCTCAATCGTGGCATTGATGCCGAACATTGCCGGCGCCTTATCGCTCATAAAGGTGACGCCGTACTTACCTGTGTCATCGGTATAGAACTGGTAAATCACGCCCGGCACGTTGGATGCTATACCGCGCAGGCGTTCCTCTTTTTCACGTGCTTCATTCTCGGCTCGCTTAAAATCCGTGATATCATTAAGCGACATGCAGACATCCCCGGTCGGGTTATTGTGATCGACGAGGCTTGCCGAAATAAGCGTATCAAGCATCCTCCCGTCCTTTGTAACCATCTTTGCCTCGACCACGGCCTGCCCGTACTTTTCCAGGTTTCCGTAAAGCTCCGCACCGACCCGTTTGTATTCCGCATCATCGTTATAAATAATCCTGGCATCGTGATTGAGTATTCCATCTTCAGTATATCCCAGGGTTTTGCAGAGGGCGGAATTTATCTTAATAAATATCCTGCCGCGTATAAGGGCAACGCCTACCATTGAAGCGTCAAAAATACTCTGGAGCTCAGCCCTGCTTCTCCTCAGTTCATCCTCGTTCAGTTTAGTCTTCGTGATATCTTCATACGAACAGAGGATGCCTATGGTTTGATCATCAGTGTTTTTTAACGGGATTTTATTTTTCCTGAACCAGCACTGTTCACCAGCACCTATTGTATGGAGTTCAATGTTATTATGGACTGCCTTACCTGTCTGCATGATATTATAGTCTTCGGTATCCGTTTCCGCGATCTGCTGTATCCATGGCATATCCTTTTCACGGAGGCCGATTAATTCAACAGTCGATGAGAAGCCTGCATCATTGACAAAAAGCCTGTTTGCGCCTGCGTATTTCAGATCTTTATCCTTCCAGTAGAGGTGCCCTGGAATAGTATCAATTATAAGCCGGAGCATATTGTTTGCCTCGGCAAGCAGCCTCTCCTTTTCGACCAGTTTTTCCTCAACTGCTTTAAGTGAACTTATATCTGCAAGCATTGATACAAGGCATGGTACATTATTTATTTCAACCTGGTAGGCTGAGAGCAGGTTATGGTACCTGTTTCCGCTGAAGTCCTCGGTTATAATCGGATAGTTGCTTATCAGTCCTTTTTCCATGAACTCTTTCATTATGACTGTGCTGTCTTCCGGGGAAACTAGCTTTATCACGTCAGATCGTTTTTTACCGATAACCTGCTCACGCCTGAAGCCGGTCATCTCAAGAAACTTTAAATTTATGTCAAGGTATGTCTCTTCTTTCATAAGGCTGATGGCTATGGGGATCGGGGCGTTCCGGAATACCGTTCGAAACCTGCTTTCACTCTCCTCCAGAAGCGCGTTGGTATCAGCCATCTCCCCGCTGGCCTCTTCAATCTCCTCCATGGCATTCCTGATCTCATTTGATGCGGCTTCAAGTTCCTTCCTGCGTTCCTCTGATTCTTTAAAATATCCGATAATCCTGAATGCCGTATCGATTGTCGCTGTGATGTAATTATCACCGGAATCTCTTTTTATAAATCCGCATGTCCTTGTCATATCCGCACAACCGGAAATGCTCGAAATTTCTGATTCTTCATCAAGCAGGAATATCACGGGATTGTCAGTAATAAGCCGGTTAACATCGGTATAACCGGTTTCAGAAGGTGTACATACCAGGGAAGCATCTACCAGCAGCAGGTCGGCAGCAGGGGTTTTCTTTAGTTCCTTTTCAGCATTATTCAATGAATCGGCAGAAGAAACACTGAATCCATGACTATGGAGGAGTGCATGAAGGGATTCGGTATCCGCCCTCTTATCTCCAATAATCAGAATCTTTTTATCTTTTTTTATACTCATCCTTAACCCGGAACGCATTGTATGATTATGTGCATGATACAAAGCTTAATTTACCTATTTTATTGTCCGGGGGCAACTATTATGTGGCGGGAAATTAAACATCCTGCGCTGTTACGGATTAACCCGGACGCTCTTAATCGCGCCTGAATCAACATCACGGGCTCTAACCGGATAATCCGTTTAAAACAGACGGGACGGGGTATTGCCGGTCTTCAGCCTATATAGATGCCTTTGACCTGTTTTTCGGCAACGGTCCCTATTATTGCAGCGGTACTGATCCCGGCCGCCTTAAGCGCGTCAGCAAGAGATTCCGCCTCCTTCTGCGGCAGGGAAATAAGCAGTCCCCCTGAAGTCTGCGGATCAAACATCATGTCCTTCGCCAGGACGGATACACTTTCACTGATCATGCACTTTGCCCCGACATAGTCCCTGTTGCGGTACAGGCCGCCGGGGACCAGCCCCATGGATGCGTAGCCGTCAACCCCTTCAAGCACCGGGAGCAGGGTGCTCTCTACGCTTACCGAAAGATCATTCCCGGACATCATCTCAAGCAGGTGGCCGGCAAGTCCGAAGCCGGTAACATCGGTGCATGCATTCACGGGGAACGAGGCCATAACATCGGCGGCATATTTATTCAGCGTGGACATTGTCTTAATGAAAGCATTAACATGCTCTTCCCCGGCGAGTCCGGCCTTAAGGGCTGTTGCGATGATACCTGTCCCCAGCGGTTTGGTAAGCACCAGGGAATCGCCTGCCTTGATTGTATTGTTGCGCAGAATCCTGTCAGGATGGACATAACCGGTTACAGATAGTCCGTATTTAAGTTCATTATCGGATACGCTGTGCCCGCCCACAAGCTGTACGCCTGCCTCTGCAATAACCGTGAGGCCGCCTTCAAGTATTTTCTGCAGCACATCAAGGCTGAATTTTTTATCGGGGAAGCATACAAGGTTCATTGCTGTTACAGGCACTCCCCCCATCGCATATACATCCGAGAGGCTGTTGCACGCGGCGATCCGTCCGAATTCATAGGGATCATCACATACAGGGGTAATAAAATCTACAGTCTGGACAAGCGCAAGGTTTTCATTTACCCTGAACACACCGGCATCGTCCTTCGCTTCGCTGCCCACGAGAAGGTCTTTGCTGTGCGGAATATTAAGGCTGCTCATAACCCTGTACAGGTCCTCCGGACCTATTTTAGCGGCTCAACCGGAACCGGTTACGGATTCGGTAAGCCTCTGGGTATTCAGTGCAGTAAGTTTACATGAATCGCTCAAGGTTTCTCCCTGTGAATTATAATATTAATTATCAACAACAAGCCCCCTGTCCCCCGCAGGGGGCACGAGCACATCAAACTTGGTTAATACAGCCGAATTAAATAACAAACAAAAATTTTATTACTAATTATCAAAAATGTTTCTTTTATCCTGAAATATTTCATCTTAAATAATCAAAACATCCCTTCATTGATAAATATTCATTTCACGAATCATTTTATATCAATCATTAATTTTTTTTATACGCACCCCCTCCGGGGGACAGGGGGCATAACAGTCAGTTCATAAATAATATCAAATATTTATTAAAGTTCCTCTATCCTGTCAAATTCAATTCCGGTTTCACGCAGTATTGCTTCAACAGCAGCTGAATCGGCTCTCTTAATACGTACACAGTATCCGCAGTCAGAGCTTAGATGCCGTGGAACCGGGATAAGTTTATGCGGAATCTCTCTCTTTTTAAGAGTATTGGACGCGTATATGGTATAGTTGTTTGAGAAGAATAGTATTACTGAAAATTCAGCCATGGCTTTCCCTGACATTAGCATTCCGGAGTTTTCTCCTGAGGAGCATATGGTCAAATATAACAGTTTTTTTGTAAAACTAAATTTAAAGAAACAGGGGGCAGGGCCCCCTGAATTCCCCGCAGGGAGCCCTGCGGGGGTAAAACGCCGTTATTCAATAGCCTGCTACTTTTTTGAAACACTTATTATAAAAGAATCTCCGTCAGCTGCTGCACTTCCGGAAAGGCTGTTCTTTTCAACGCACCTGAGCACATTCTCTTTTGCCACCCCGGTGTCTACAATAACCTGGAACTCTGTGAGACCTTTCTTAATCGCCTGCTGCGTAAGGACTACAGGCTGCGGGCATGAAAGCCCCCTTGCATCAATTTTTTCCGCCATAACTCCCCCTTAACTTACCTTTTCGCGCATTGTAAATCCGATTATAAGGCAGAACACGATACCGATAATAACTGCAGCGGGACCGAATTTCCCTGTTCCGGCTGCTGAACTTGCCAGCAGAAAATTATGCGCAACAGCAGCACCGACGATCATTCCTACCACAAATACCGCGGAGTCGGAATCACCCTCACCTGACATTATCAGCTGGCGTCCTGGACAACCGCCCGCAAGTGCAAATGCCAGACCTGACAGTACCATGCCCCCGAAGTTCCATATATGAACAGTATGTGCTATGGGCTGGTTGGCAAAACCCGGGTGGAACTGTCCGTAGACAAAATTAAGCGCGGTCGCTGCAGCTACAAGTGCCAGTACACCGCTTACAAGGTGAAAATCCTTTGCAAGCATGATATCCCTTATTGAACCCATTGTACAGAACCTGCTCCTCTGCGCTATGGCTCCTATGAACAGCCCGGCAGCAAGGCTTACCGTAATCCTGGCATGCATGGAGCCCGGTCCTTTTGCACTTAAAAACAGGAGACCGCTCTGCGCGCGTACCTGGTAAATCAGCATGATCACAAGAACCAGCATCAAAGCGGGAAACACCCATCCTGCACTTTTTTTAAGTTTGTAGTTCCGGCCAAGGCTGAAACCTTTTTTCAGGAAGAGTACGCCTATACCTATACCTGCTGCAAGACCCGCAAGACCGGTGACTGCGTTCCAGTCACCGCCCGATAGCCTGAGCAGTGCACGCCACGGGCAGCCCAGGAATACAAGTGCGCCTATCATGGCGAACATTCCAAGGAAAAACCTGATAATTGTTGATGAACCTGCCCTGGGCTGGTACTCTTTTGTAAAGAGCGCCACAACAAATGATCCCAATACGAGACCTGCAATTTCAGGCCTGATGTACTGGACCACGTCAGCCCTGTGAAATCCCAGTGCGCCGGCGATGTCACGCTCAAAGCATGCAACGCATATACCCATGTTCGCCGGGTTGCCCAGCTTCTGCAGGGTCACGGCAATAAGACCTATGACAGCCCCTGTAAAAATGATCCCGACCTTTGAAGAAAAGAAATTTTTCATAATAGCACCTATATATTTTATTGATTTATCATATTAAATATTACAATCATTATTGTTCAAGTATTTTTTACCCGTATCTCGCTAATAATTCCTGAAAAGTGGTTGATGATAAGTCATCCGGGAGTTAATCAGGTCCAATCAATCTATAATGGTGTGTGATGATAGAAACACGGCTTGAAAAATACAGCAACAACGAGAAGGGAAATTCATTCCTCAATTATAATCTTGATGGTATAACCAGGCTTCTCGAAGCAGCCGGCAATCCCCACAAATCCTTTCCCTGTGTCCATATAGCAGGGACCAACGGCAAAGGCACAACATCATGGATACTTGCCTGTATTCTCCGGAATGCAGGGTACAAAACCGGGCTTTATACCTCACCTCACCTTGTGAATGTCAACGAAAGGATCAGGATCAACAACATCCCTGTTGCGGATTCAGCGCTCATCACAATCCTGGATAAAATTGAGGAAATACTGCGTTCAGAACAGATCAACAATCTTACATATTTTGACATACTGACCTCGGCTGCCTTCATATATTTTGCAGAACAGAAAGTTGATGCCGCGGTCATCGAGACCGGTCTTGGCGGGAGACTTGATTCGACAAATGTTATAGATCCCCTTATCTCGATCATCACTGACATATCATTTGATCATACCGGGATCCTGGGTGATACAATAGAAAAGATAGCTTATGAAAAATCCGGCATCATAAAACCGGGACTGCCCGTGATAACATCAAATACCGTTGAGAGCGGACTTGATGTTATCAGGAACGTCTCATTAAAAAATGAATCCGGGCTGTTCATCCTTGGTGAAGAATTTTCAATATCCGGAATTAAAACCGGGCGTGACGGCATTACTTTCGACTATTCATTCAATGAGGATATCTTAACCGGACTTTTCACACCCCTTCTCCCGGCGCACCAGGCCAGGAACTGCAGCCTGGCACTTACAGCAGCGCTGCTTCTCAACAAATCAGGATTCGGGTCTGTTTCGCACCAGATCATAACCAGTACACTTGAAACCGCGGAAGTTCCAGGCCGGTATGAAAGAATGTGCAGAAAACCTGAAATAATATATGACCCGGCGCATAATATATCAGGCATTACAAACCTTGCCGCACACCTTGAGGCAAATTATACCCCGGATAAACTTGTAATGATAATCTCCCTTATGAAGGATAAGGCTACACCTGAACTGCTGGAGATGCTTTCAGCCCTGAAATTTCCCGTGATTTATTACCAGCTGGATGACCCGCGCGCATTTATTCCGGAACCGGGAGTTTTTTCAATGACAGCAGACGATCCCTGTGTCATAATACGTCAGATCAGTGCCGATAATAGCGACAGGTCATATATATTCACGGGCACATTCAGGAATTACGCCATTGCCTTAAAGGTAGCATCGTCGTTGAGCAATATTGAAAAAAGTTCCTGATAACGGGGGATGCAGAAGCATTATGGACAGTATAACAGAACTAACTGATAAGCTTACAGAATTACGTGACGAGCTGCAGTACGGCAAACTCCCCGTTGATGCCGCCCTTGCCGGACTTGAAAAAACACGTGATGCCTTAAGCTCAATAACCGTACCCGGATCAAAGAGCAACAATATCATGAGGAGTTTTCTTGTAAATTTTAATGTAAGCAATATGGCTGAAGCCACAATCCTCATAAGGTACAGGGACGGGAAGCACCATGTAATTGAGCATTCAGGCGCAGCCCCTTACACTGATCACCTTGCTGAAATGCTCGAAGAGGATCCCTACTTCTACAGGAATACAGACCGGCTGGAGATACGGGGCAGGCAGCAGAAAATATATTTCGAAAGTATGACTACCGAAAAGGCGTCATACACGCTTCTAACGATGAGCGAATCCGCATTTTTCAGGCCATCAAGATTTCATATGCTTTCGGATATCATGATGGATATAATCAGGTCCGGGGACGTTATTTTCAGGCCGCTTTATAACGATCTCTTTGAGGATGTAGTTGTCGATATCAGCGGTTTTATTGCGCTGGAAAAAAACTCAATCAGCCAGGTAATACTTTTCAGGTTCGAGTATATAACTGATATTATTGAAAACATAGGTATTGTTTCACTGATCGGGCTGTCGGATTCGATACGGGACCGCCTGAACGATCTATTCAAGGAGGAGGCTTCCATTTTCAGGATATCACTTGCACGGTTTCTGATTTTCTTCAGGAATGTTAAAAACGGATACGACAACTTTCTGGAATACCAGAAGAGGGGCAAACTTGATTTTTCATACAGGGGGATTGTCCTTCCTCACCACCATTTCAAGATCAGCCACACGGAGAATGATACGGTCTATGACCTTTTTGAAAATATATTTAAGGCACAGGATAATATGGCAGGCCGCGATGTAAACATCTGACTCCGGGGTTTACTTCAGATCTGCTGATGCTGCCTTCATTTTAATAATTGCTGAATATCTTTTTACAGTCTCATTCTCGATGCACATGATATAGTTATCCTTCCTGCTTACGATCCCGTTCTTCACGAGGAATTTCATACCATCGTGAAATATCTGTTTCCGGTTTTTGTCTATAACAATGCCCTTGGAATTCATGTATTTGTTGATACCTTTTTTCAGTTTGTCTGTCTGGATAACAAAATTGCTCTCTTCAATCATACCGCACAGTATGTGGTGGGACAGGATTATTTCATCCGCTATCCACACTTCGCGTATATAGTCGGGCACCGAAACAAGCATGTTCGACTCCCGGGTAAAATCGGAAAGGAATACCGGGTTTGAAAAATTTATCGTTACGGCCTCTTTCAGCACAGGCCTTGCGGCTGACTCATTAACAAGGTTGTTGTAGCTGATTTCTGCAGGCACAAGGGCAATCTCGGTAGATTCCTGGAACATCACCTCGTTAAGCAGCTGGAAAAAGTTTTCACCCAGTGTTGATATAACAGATTCTGTCGCAGGTTTAAGTTCAGGGAAAAACAGTACGGGTACGCCGTGGCTGATAAGGGCCGAAAGATACTGTATCAGGCACTCCCTGTATATATGGTTCTCGAACTTTGACGTATGGACAATAAATCCCCCGCTTCTTCTGAGTATATACCTGTACAGGAAGCCGGGCTTAACCATGTCCGGGACAAAGAACCTGGGGAGGGAAAACGAATTCCTGTTTATTGCATAAAGATAATAGAAAAAATCATACGTATTTTTATGACGCATCACATAAAGAGTATTGAACCTTTCTTTTATATTAAATATCCTGTGAATCTCCCCGGTTATCTTTATCCGGTTTTTATAACCGAGCATCCTGTTCTTGACATAGATAAAATTGAGCACCTTCAGGAAAAACCTGCTCATAAGGACGCTGTTGTGATCCGAGATCTGTTTCAGGTACATCGCCGAGAGTTTACCCAGCACCTTTTCGGCGTTATTCGTATTCAGGGAGGCTATCAGCTTGACCTCGTTTTTGAAAAAACGTGCAGTATCGCTGCCGTCCTTTCCATAAATCAGCGATTTAAGGTGTGCAACAATATTCATCCTTTCTGCGACATGCTCCGGTGAGGCCGGAAGGTATTTCTCTATAATTTTAGCCAGTATGATTTTTTTAAAGTACTTTCCTGTTACCTGTTCCAGGCCTTTCTTCTTTTCTTTCACGTGCATCTTGGATGTTGCATATATCTCGTCAAAACGGTCAGGGTCCTTGATTGTTTCAATGAGAAGCGAGGGCTCCTTCTTGTTCAGCAGGACTTCGTAAAGGGACCTGTACACTGGTATGGCTACGGAATAACGTTCAGCGAGCTCCATGAGCGGTTCTATGGCATAGGCCCCCTCTGCAAGGTAACTCAGGTTCTTTGCCATTTTTTCCAGTACATAATCCGGGTTCAGCCTCAGGTAAATTTTATCCGTCATGCTGAGCGTGGTCCCCTTTTCAAGTATCTGCCCAGCTATCTCCTTCCCGAACCTCCTGTTCCTGCTGTGGTCGCTAAGTGCAGTTGCGACAAGATCCCCTGTACCGGTAATGTCAACAATTGTTTCAGCCAGGCCACCCATTACGCGTCCCAGCCTGAGCATCTCCTTCAATGACTCGGCCATGAGCGCGCCTGCAAGGTTATCCCCGCAACGCGGAAGTTTGCTTATAATTCCTGCAGCGATCGCCGCGGGATTCTTAAGTGTGCCCCCAAGGTCGACCCCTATAATGTCAGCAGTCTCCCTGCATGAAAGGAAATCGCAATTGAGCAGGTCCATGAAAAATTTTCTGTCATGAGCCGATTTCCCGGCCACGGTGAGGCAGGTATGGTAGTATTCCACGACCTCTTCTGCGTGACTGGGCCCGTATATGCATGTTATCCTTTCAGATCGCGAAGGCATTACCTTCGCGATAGCCTGGGATATAGTCAGTATATCAGTGCCGATTCTGCAGAAACCCTTGGTCAGGTAAGCAAGGGGAATATCATCTTTTAAAACATGCGAAAGCTTGCTTACGGTATCGGGTATTACTTTTGAAGGGGTTGCAATTATAATGCACTGCGTATTCTCCACAGACTCTGACAGGTGATTTGTCGCTTTTATGTTCGGGGGAAGCTTGATGCCCGGAAGGAATTCCGTGTTCTGGCTTTTATTGTTTATGGAATTTACAGTGGCTTTTTCATACGCCCACATCAGCACCAGGAGATCAGGACGGTTCTCGGCTATCACCTTCGCAACTGCCGTGCCCCATGATCCTGCGCCGATTATGGTAATCTTTTTGATTTTGCTGTAAGCTTTTATCATCTGATCCGGTATTATTATCCTTCTAAAAACTGAAGCATAATAACCTCACAATGGAATCCTACATATAATCAAGATAATCCTTAAGTTTACGCGCCCTGGTAGGATGCCTGAGCCTCCTGAGGGCCTTTGCCTCGATCTGCCTGATCCTTTCACGTGTGACCTTGAACACATAGCCCACCTCTTCAAGGGTGTGCGAGTAGCCGTCATCAAGTCCAAACCTCATCCTGATGACCTTCTGTTCACGCGCCGGGAGTGTATTTAAAACAGAATTGATCTGCTCATTAAGAAGCCTGTGAGCAGCGGTGTTAGCCGGGGAATCAACATCTTTATCTTCTATGAAATCTCCAAGGAGTGAGTCCTCTTCTTCGCCCACTGGTGTTTCAAGAGATATGGGCTCCCTTGCAACATTCTTCACGGCCTTGACTTTTGCCACCGGCCAGCCCAGCCTGTCAGCCAGTTCCTCGGGATTGGGCTCACGCCCGAACTCCTGCTGGAAGAGCCTTGTTTCACGCATGACCTTGTTGATCTGCTCGATCATGTGCACGGGTACACGGATAGTCCTGGCCTGGTCCGAAATAGCCCTTGTTATGGCCTGCCTGATCCACCATGTTGCGTATGTTGAAAACTTGTAGCCCTTACGGTATTCGAATTTATCAACAGCCTTTATGAGGCCTATGTTGCCTTCCTGTATCAGGTCGAAGAAATGCATGCCCCTGTTTGCATATTTTTTCGCGATTGAAACAACCAGCCTCAGGTTCGCGTTGATCAGTTCCTTTTTTGCGCGCTGGATTTTTCTCTGGCCCTGGGATATCTGCCTGCCCCATTCGAGGATATCATCAGCCTCTGCACCGGCCTCCTGTTCAATCCTGCGTATCTTGCGCTCGTTGTTCCGCACGTCCTTGACAATCTCAAGCAGCTCGTCCTTGTTCCCTAGCTTCAGCTCTTTGATGATCTGGTCAATATCCTCGTCCTTCTCAACCTTTCTCGCGTAGTGCTTAAGCTCCTTGATATCCTTGGTGTAGATCTGCTCAATCTCGTGGAAGAACTTGTAGGTTTCATCAATCCTCTTCACCATGGACTGGATCTTGTGCGACATCTTGCTGATTTCGTCTTCGCTGATCTCCAGCTCCTCGACCGAGTTGCGTATTTTTTCACGTGACTTGCTGATGTCATCTTTAATTTTTGCGGCCTCGGGGGACTCCTCGTCGTAGCGCCTCATCTTGTTCTGGAGCTTGATTACTTTCGAGTCCTCTTCGACGATAGTCTTCATCTTCAGGTTATACTTCTTGTCAAGGTCAGAAAGATCCACCGATGAAAAATAATAGAGCCGGTTAATCCTGAGAATCTCGGTAAGCTTGATTTTGCCCTGCTGGACTTTCGGGTGATTCTTAATGAGTTCATTTATCAGGAGGGTCGATGTTATTACAGCCTTCTCGATAAGGATTTCACCCTCTTCGATACGCTTGGCAAGGTCAACCTCCTGTTCACCGGAAAGCAGTGACACCTTTCCGATTTCCTTAAGGTATAACCTGATGGGGTCATCAACATGCGATGTATCCTCTGTCGATGAAGCGGACTTCCTTGCCGGTGCCGCCTTTTTCTTGCTCATCATTTCGGGGAGGGACTTCCTTGTTGATTCCTCAACAACCTCAATCCCCATCTGGTTCAGCAGGATGAAAATATCATCAATCTTATCTGAATTAAGAAGTTTATCAGGGAGTATATCATTTATTTCATCATATGTTACTTCATTATTGGCTTTGCCCAACTCGATCAGTTTTTTTACTTCGGCAATGTTTTCCAATACAAGGTCATTTTTGCTCATATCAAGTATTCCCTGTTAAATATTATTTACAATGAAGTCCGGTGAAAATCACGGCAGGTACCGTAAACTGACTGCGCCGGACCGGTTTAAGCCGCGCAGCATAGCCTGGCTGCCCGCAGCATCAGTCTTTACGGACTGATCCCTTGTTATACATATAGCTGGTTAGTTTTTCTTTTTCGCGTCTGAGTATTTCCAGTTCAGCCAGATACTCAAGCCTGACGCTGCCTGAATTCCTTATCTTTTCGGCGTAATCAGTTATTTTTTTATTAATTTTATGTAATTTTAAATTAACATAAATTTCGGTATATGCGGCTTTCGGATCTTCGATTGATGTTTCATTTTGAATTGCGCTATTCAAAAAGTCCATTTCTAATCCATCAGGGAAAAAGTCAAATATTTTATCAATTTTAAGCTCATTTTCATCCTGGTACAGTTTACATATTACACCAAAAATTTTTGCAGCGACCTGGTCACCGATACTCTCGCCGCTGAAATCAATAATTACATCACCCGCAATTTCAGGATGTTTCAGAACCAGCGCGATAAGGTCCCTGAATATTTTAGTTTCATAGTCCGGATGAACAGTTTCCGGAGATTCAGTGCGTTCTTTGACGTTCCTGTTTTTTAAATGAGATGAAAAATCACCCCTGACCGAATTTTCATCAAGCTGAAGCAGTTCACTGATCTTTTTTAAATATATATCGCGTTCTGAAAGAAGTTCTATATTTTCGATGATTCCGAAAAGTATTTTTAAGACGGCGATTTTATTTTTACCCCTGTTCGCTTCTATAGTATTAAGTATCCGGAAATCAACAGGTTTTAGAGCTTTATCAATATGTATCATCAGCTCACGCACATCATGGTTCATGACAAAATCAAAGGGGTCCTTATCCGGTAGAGTGGCTATCCTGATCTCAACATTAAAGGACTCTGATGTTTCGATTGACCGGAGCGACGCATTTACCCCCGCTGAATCCGAATCGAAAAGCATAATGATCTCGTTACACAGCTGGGAGAGCTGCCTTATATGATTTTCAGTAAGGGCTGTCCCGAGCGGTGCCACGACGTTTTTAATCCCGAACTGGTGGCAGCCGATTACATCAAGGTAGCCTTCAACAATTATCGCCCTGTCCATCTGCCTGATTTCATCCATGGCAAAATTGAGTCCGTAGAGGATGTTCCGTTTCTGGAATACTTCAGATTCAGGCGAGTTGAGATACTTGGGCTGCTGCTCGTTGCTCATGGATCTCCCGCCGAAAGCTACCACGTTGCCGCTCCTGTCAAATATGGGGAACATCACCCTGTTGCGGAATTTATCTATATAGTTCCCGGTCTTTGACGACTTTCCCACGAGCCCGGCCTTTTCTGCGACCTCCATGTCCGCCCTGTTTTTTACCAGGGCAGATGCGAGTTTGTCCCATGAATCGGGCGACATCCCCAGCCTGAATTTTTTAGCGGACTCTTCGTTCACACCGCGCTTTAAAAGGTACTCCCTGCCCGCCCTGCCTTCTGATGAATAATAATAGTTGCTGTAGTAATTCATTGCATAGAGGTTAAGGCGCCTGATGGTTTCAACGGAGCCGGCAGTTTTCCCGGTGTCGTATTCTATGTGTACCCCGCAGATATCCGCAGCACGCTTTACACTCTCAGGGAATGAAATATTTTCTATTTTTGAAAGGAAGGTGAAGACATTACCCCCGACGTTGCACCCGAAACAATGGAACATCTGTTTTTCCGGGGATACTGAAAATGAAGGGGTCTTTTCCTTGTGAAAAGGGCACAGGCCGACATAGTTCCTCCCCTGCTTTTTCAGGCTGGGAACATATTTCTGTGCAATATCCTCTATTTTAGCCCTTTCACGTACATATTCAATTGTATCTTTTGAAAGATTCAAGTTATACCCGGGTATTTTAATTTATTGAGCTCTACTGGATGTTAAATCTATCCGACATACACATAAATAATGATGAATGTCAAGGTCGTATAAAATAAATTTTGACAAAATCCCCGGAAAAATAAAAATGAGTTTGCTGCTGTTGTCGATATAGATAAAAACAGCCCCGAGGTTAAGATGAAAAAGCTCATATTTGTCTCCTGCGTTATTGTTGTGCTCGCAGTTGCAGGAATTTTTACAGTAAATTATATCAGCGCACAGAATATAAATAAAGGCATCGTATCAGACTCCGGAATCACGCAGGTGAAGGATAACGACTTCTTCCCGGAATTCTACAGGGGAATCTACCTCACAGTCGACAGCGCGAACAAACTGGCTAAACTGCAGACTTTTGTAGAGATGGCCAAAGCGGCAAAGATCAACTGCTTTGTCATAGATGTCCAGAGCGCTAAATACGCGAAGTGCATAGTCCCGGCAGAAAACGTTCAATACTGTAAGGATAACGGCATTCACCCCATTGCCAGGGTGGTAATGTTCCCCGACGGCCTTAAAAACTGGCCGGTAAGTGCGGAGTATATCCAGGAAAGACTGGATGTGGCAGAGAGCGCATGCAAAAACGGTTTTAAAGAGATCCAGTTCGACTACATCAGGTTCAACGATTCCAGCAGGAACAAAGCGCTCAAAAACGCCGACAGGTACGCGTTTATCGAGGGTTTTATCAGCAGGGCAAGGGAGCAGCTTAAAAAATACAATGTGAAGATTGCCGTTGATGTATTCGGAAGAATCCCGCTTAACGTTCATGACCAGATCGGCCAGAGGATGGAAAGCCTTGACAAGGTTGCAGATATCATATGCCCCATGGCCTATCCTTCACATTACACCTGGAGCAAAAAGCTCATGAAGGACCCTTATTACACTGTATTCATCACATCAAAAAAAGCAAAGGAACGCGTTAAGAACGCCCAGATCGTGTCATATATACAGGCATTTAAAATGAAACTCTATGATATGCCTTATGATAAATACATTGCAGAGCAGATCAGGGCCGTGCATGAATCTGAAATCAGGGGATACCTCATGTGGAACGCGAGGCAGGACTACACGGTGCCGCTTGCAGTTGTTAAAGATTTCTACAGCAGGAACAGCAAACTTCTGAAGTAATTGCAGGTAATACTGCTTACTCAGGCATACGAACGCCGGCTGAAAGCCGGCGTTTTTTATTGTGCCGCATCAAAGCCTCATGCCTGTACCCAGCCTGAGCAGGTTCACCAGCATCTTCATCTTCCCGGCTTTCCGCGCAAGTATTGAAAGATATAACATTTCGGTATTTACAGGCGGTTTTGTCACCCTGCTCTTCTTCTCCAGCGTGACTGCAGACTGCCTGCACGTTGTAACGCATAGGCCGCAGCCGATACACCTGTCAAGGTCAAGGCTGACGCGTTTTTTATCTATCCTTGTTATTGCATCCATCTGGCAGCGCTTAATGCAGAAGCCGCAGCCCGTGCACCTGGTATTATCCAGTACCGCGTGATAATTTGTCGCGAAGAGTTCCGCGGGCTTTTCAAACTTTTTCGCGCTCGTAAGTACACCGCAGCAGCAGCCGCAGCAGAGGCATATGCAGTAGGGCTGCAGCGAGTTTGCCGGCTGTACAACCAGCCCCTTCTCCTCGGCCCTGTCAAGAATCTCCAGGCACTCGCTGTTTGTGATCCTCCTGGCCCTGCCCCGTTCAGCATATGAAGTTTCGCCGAACATTATGCATATCTCGTAATCATCAGTCTGCCTGCACTTTCTGCCGAGAAGTTCCTCCCCCTGTTTGCATACGCAGTTTGCGACATGTATCTTCCGGCCTGTATCCCGGACATACTCCCGTATATTGTCGTACGTATCGATCCTGTGCTCGGGCACTACGGCTTTTGCGTGAGGAGTTGTGCGGAGCTGGGGAAGTGATGAACTGAAAAACTCATCCATGAATGCTTCATCAAAATACCTGTGAAGGATATCCATAAGTTCAGGTGTAAGATCATCAACATGATACTCGAATATTCCAATCGCGAGCATGGCGCATGCGTATCGATACGGCGGCTTATCGCTCCTGCGGATATTGCCCTTCATGAACATTCCCGCAAGGGACTCCGCAAGGTATTCCCTGTTTACAGGACCAAACTGTTTTTCATACCTGCGTTTTATGCGCCATAGAGGTGAAACAACCAGTCCCAGGCAAAGGGCTATCTTTGCCTCATCCGGTGTGAAAAGGTATTCAAGAAGTTCAATTTCGACCCCTGACCCTGTAGCAGGGAAACCGACAGGCAGTTTATCAAGGTGAAGCTGGAGTTCCCTGTAAAGGCTGATTTCCAAGACGGCCTCCTGTACATGATCAATTCACCCAGTGTAGGATTACAGCCGCTGTTGTAAAACTATTTTTAAATGTTCCAGGTGCAGATCCTGGAGAGGATTCCATGCCTTCATAGGGGCAATACCGGCGCAGGTCTTATTCAGCAGGTACCATGGCAGGAAAATCAGCGAAATAAAACAGCATTGACAGGGATTATACGAATAGTTGTTAAACCGGGATTAAAGACAGCCCCGCAGCGCCGTACTGGCAACACCGGGGAAATGCATGCCGCTGTTGTGAGGTGCAATATCGCGGCGTGGAATTTGTTTCTAAAATAATATATACAGAATATTTATTCTGTAACAAAAATCTTTTTACTTGACGTATTTTGTAATAGTATTAATCTAACATAATAAAAGGTTCATAGAAAACAGAAACCAATGTCAAGATACTTTCATCTATCAGAAGCGGCATCCCTGGCCATTCACAGCCTTGGTATTGTCGCACTCGAAACAGACAAACTCCACACGGTCAGGGAACTGGCGGGAAAACTCAATGCATCGGAAGCGCATCTTGCGAAGGTAATGCAGCGCCTTGTAAAGACAGGCCTTGTGGAATCACACAGGGGTCCAAGCGGGGGATTCGCGCTTACAAAAAAACCCGAAGAGATAACACTTTACAACATCTTCAGCGCTATTGAAGGCGAGGAGCCAAGCGAATGCTGCCCGCTCATGAAAGACGGGTGTTCATTCACCCTGTGCATGTTCAGCGGAATACTTCTTAAATTCCAGAACGAATTCAAGAACTACATTCAGAATCATACACTTAATGATTTCATCAAAGATGCCCCGGATGCGCTCAAGTAGCAGTGCGCCGGCTGCTGACCGGACTTTTATCAACAGATACGGCCAGTCAATATGAATCCTGACAAAATACCTGCGATCATAATTTACGAAGATAACCACATTATCGTTGCGGATAAACCCGCCGGCATCCTTTCCCAGGGAGATATCTCCGGTGAAACGTCACTGCTGGACATGCTTAAAAATTATGTGAAATTGAAATACAGCAAACCGGGGGAAGCATTCATAGGGCTTGTGCACAGGCTTGACAAACATGTTTCAGGGCTGATGGTTTTCGCGCGCACGTCAAAGGCTGCATCCCGTCTGCACGATGAGATAACATCGGGTAAAATGGAAAAGTATTACATTGCTCTTGCAGAAAAAGAGATAGTACCGGACCAGGACTGGCACATGATTGAAAACTATCTGTACAGGGAGAAGGACAAAACTTTTATTGCGGCTAAAGAGGGTAAAAATACTCAGCGGGGAGTACTGTATTATACGGCTATTGCAAGCGGCCGGGGTAAAAGCCTTTTACTGGTAAAACTGGAAACAGGCCGCAAACACCAGATCAGGGCACAGCTTACGGGTATGGGCGCACCCGTATATGGTGACGCCAGGTATGGTTCATCTGCATCAACAGGCAAAGCAATCTGCCTTCATTCGGTTTTTCTGGGTTTTGTGCATCCGGTAAAAAAAACACCGGTGGAATTCTTTTCACCGCCGCCTGAACTTTTCCGCCAGTCCGCAGACTTCATCCCTGGAGATTTACAGGCAGAACTGATGGAAAGAATCAGGCAATTCCGGATCAGGCCTTAGTATCTACACCAAAACCTTTTTTTGTCAACTCCTTGAAACCTTCGGTGCCCTTCTTCTGGAACTGTCGTTTAACGGCCTTGTCGACCGCCTCTTCTGTATTCCTTTTGGCGTTTTCAACCGGCCCTTTGAAAATCATGTGATGCTTCATATCCGTATTGATCTTCATGCTTTCCTCCCGTAAAGACATGAAATATTTTGCCTGATGTTGTGAGATTGCATCTCACACTCGCAGACAAGCCCCTGTGGGGGGCTTTTTAAGGCCGGCGCTTTCTAAACATCCTGTTTAATGCCGGCAGGCTGACATCCTGTCAGCTCGGGCTCCGCCCCTTAGACCCCGTTCTGGTTAAACGGAATAATACTGTTTCAAATAACAAATAAAAACTTGATACTATTTGCCAGCCGCATATCACATATGCAGGCAGCCCCTTCATGGAGCTTTTATAAAACTGTCACAAAATCAATCATAAACTTTAAAAGATCATTTAATACATTGCCCTGTGTATTAAATTTAGAAAAGATTCAGCTGATTGTCATCTTTTTTGTTCTTTAAACTCTCCCTTTTTTCAAGTTCAATCAGCCGCTTTTCAATCCTGTCAAGAAACCTGCTCCTTTTATACTCCAATACGCGCCCTTTGTAAACTCTTTTTTTTGCGTGGGTGATGTAAACCGCGCCGGAACCCCTTGTGAGCCCAACGTAAAAAATCCTCTCCTCCTCGGCAATATCCGGTTCACCGAACATGCTGAACGGTATAATCCCATCCTCACACCCGGGGATAAATACTGTGTCAAACTCAAGCCCCTTGGAGGCATGTATGGTAATGAGTGAAACAGCCTCTATCCCGGACATGAAATCGTCGGTACCCTTCCTGAGCGCAACAGCCCTGAGGAATTCCGCGAAATCATAAACCTCGCCGAAGATAGCATCCACCCTGTATTTATCGTAACCGGACTCACTGCCTGAAAGCAGGGCGTGGAAGATCTCCGCAGCACTCTGTTTGTTTCCGAGCATCTCTTTTACAGCGAGCTCTTCAGCGCATGATGCATCAGCTCCATCATTATATACCCTGCGAACCAGGTCAACAACGCGCCTGTACGGCTCCCTGGTGTAAAAGGGCTCCGTGTCGACAACCTGGGACGGGATTCCGTGATTGGCAAATGCCTCGATAAGCGGCCCGAACATGAACGCACTTCGGCACAGCACACCGAAATCGGAAAACCCCAGCCCTGACGACGCACCGTCCGAAATTCCGCTGTCCATGGAAAAACTGCGCACTCCGCCCATCATCCTCTCTATTGAGGATGCTATAAGGTCAGCCTCGCTCCTGTCGCTTTCACATTCAGTGATCCTTACCTTTACCCCTTTACCCTTACCGTTCAGGTAATCAGTCCTGCCGATAACCTGTCCCGCAGCCTTCAGCAGAATGTCATCGCACCTGAAGCTGCGTGTAAGGCTGATTCTCGTGACAGCGGGATAGTCTTTACAGAGCTCATCAATGAAGCGTACGTCAGACCCGCGGAAACCGTAGATTGCCTGATCCGGGTCGCCGATTACAAAGAGACCGCCTGCAGATTCATTGACCAGCATGCGTATAAAACTGTACTGCGCCGCGTTGATATCCTGGAATTCATCAACAAGAAGAAACTTTATGCGGCTGATGCATCTGTCGCGCAGCTCCCTGTCAGCGGCAAGCATTGTACACGGGATATCGACCAGGTCATCAATATCGACTGCGTTGGCTGCAGTGATTATATCCGTATAGAGGCCCAGGACATGGTCATCAGCTTCGCACTGCACCCCCTGTTTCACGGACGAGATCATTTTGAGGATACGGCCTGCCTCTTTTTTATCAGGCACAATCTGCTTAACGGCTTCAAGGCGCTGTTCATCGGAAAGAATTCTGAAGTTACGGTCAATGTTGAGTTTATCAATGTTATCCCTGATTAACTGCAGGCCGAATGAATGGAACGTTGAAGCCGTAAGGCCTGCCTCGATATATTCATGCCGCACGCGGGATTTAAGTTCACCTGCGGCCCTGTTGGAAAAAGTAAGGGCGGCGATTTCATGCGGTGAGGCCAGTCCCTGTTCAACTATATAGTTTATGCGTTCTGCGAGTATCCTTGTCTTACCGGCCCCAGGCCCCGCGATTACAAGGCACGGGCCTGTACAGGTCACGGCCTCTGATTGTTCAGGTGTCAGGCCATGATGCTTCGTTTTGTTATCTGCCACAGCGTCAGCTTTCTCTATCAACAGGTACTTCCTGAACTCGTTTATGTCAAAGTGGACCTTATCATTAACCGGCTGATCCTGCGGTTCATCCCCTGCCGGTACCAGTGAATACGCGCCCATGAATTTCAGCTCCCCGGGTTCAAAGACCTTCACTGACCCGAACTCGCCGTCATACCCGCCCGCAAGATGGACCTCTCCAGCCCTGAGCCTGCGAATACCTTCGCCAAGCATGTCCCCGCCATGTTCGGTAATCTCGCCTATCTCTGATTCAAGGAATATGTGGAATTCGGATCCCAGTGACCTGATAACATGCATGTATTCGTTCATCACTGTCTTTGAACTGCTGTTCTTCTGGCCCATTACCTCTGCAAGCAGGTCAGGCATCTGTGTTATAGAATAAAACTCTTTAGGCGAAAGGTCTGTGCGCGGAAGGTTCCTGTCGCCAAGTTCGGCAACGCGGTACATTACACCCTTTGTCACCTCTTTGCCGCAGACCGGGCATACACCTGCGTGTTTTGCGGTCTCGAGCGGGTCCCACACAATTCCGCACTTCCTGTGGCCGTCAAGGTGGTACTTCCCCTCTTCGGGAAAAAACTCTATGGTCCCGGTAAAGCCCCTGTCAAACTTAAGCGCGTCGTACATGGCTGCGTAGCTCAGTTCAGCGTCAAAGAGGTTTGCCTCCCTGCCGATCTTTTCAGGCGAATGCGCGTCGGAGTTCGACACAAGCCTGAATTTATCAAGGAAACTGCAGGTCCAGTTCATTGGCGGGTCTGACGAGAGCCCTGTCTCGACCGCGAATATATGACGGGTAAGGTCGCCGTAACATTCCTCAATGGAATCAAACCCAGACTTTGAGCCGAGCACCGAGAACCATGGTGTCCATATATGCGCGGGTATTACGAATGAACGTTCAGCTGACTCAAGGACCATTTCAAGGATTACGCGCGAATCGATCCCCAGGATGGGCCTGCCGTCGGACCTTATATTGGCAACGGCATCAAGCCGCGAGATCACCTTGCCGCATGACTCGAAATCAGGAAACACGCAGATGTTGTGCACCTTGCGCACCTTGCCATCGCGCTTGTATATGCTGCTAAGTTCGCCCGTAAGAATAAAGTATACATCATCCGGGATGTTGGGGTGCTTAAGCCTCTTTGATTCATCAAGCCTGAACTGGTCGCGCAGCCTGTACATGCCGTTTTCGCATGGTTCAAGTTTTTCCTTAAGTTCGGCATACCAGCCTGGATGGATACAGTCACCTGTGCCTATTATGTTTATGCCCTTGATGCGCGCCCAGTACTCAAGGTGTTCCGGAACAAGCCTGGAACTTGTGGCCATGGAGTAGTGCGAATGTATGTGCAGGTCTGCGATGTATTTCATTGTTTTCCCTGAGTACGGATTCTATGATTTCGTCAAAGAACATGATTCATATGCAGGTGACAAGGGCAATCATTTTACTGATAAAATCTACGGCAGCAGCTAAGTCTATAAACAAGCTCTTAAAAAATGCCATGTTAATTTTAAATCATTTGACACATATGTTTTAATTTGTGTATTATTATTCATGAAGATAAAACCTGCGGTATTAATTCTTGTAGTATTCATCTCCTGCACAACCTACGACCGCAACAGTGACGTTAATTACTCGGCTGCCATGGACCTCTACAGGCAGTCAGTCGCAGCAGAATCTCAGCAGGATAAAATGCGGCTGCGTGTTGACATCATCTGTCTTTCCCCCCGGTCTGAATACGGCCTTTTTGCAAAAGGGTGGATGCTTTACATGGAGGATGACTTTAAAGGCTCCATTGAACTCTATACATCCGCAATTGAACTTAACCCTGCAGAAGCCCTTTTCTACTATAACCGGGCTGTCTCATCGCTCATTCTCTTTAAAGAGAACGGGAATAAACAACACATTGCAAGGGCATCTGCAGACCTGGACTGCAGCATTAAACTTGACCCGGCATACGCAAATTCATACTCCATGCGGGCCGAAACAGAATCCATACTGAAAAAATACGACGCAGCGATCGCTGACTACACTGCGGCAATAAAACTGGATGGCAAAAATCCGCAGCTCTGGTTTAACAGGGGACTTGTACGGCTCAGGGGATTGAATGACAGCAAGGGGGCAGTATCAGACGCTACACGGGCAATTGAGATTAATCCGCAATTTGCAGAAGCCTGGTGCCTCAGGGGCCTGGCCCGGTTTAACCTTAACGATAAAAAGGGGGCATGCAGCGATTACAGGAGAGCGTGGAGCATAGATCCTGATAGCTGCCTTTTTGGCGGTGAAGGGGGGATAATACCCGGCTGCAATGACTAATCCGCGCAAAAACCTTAATTTTTAAAAAATAACGACAGGCGGTTAAAGTTTCAGATCCGGTCTGCCGAAAATAAAAAAAAATATAAACGCAAGACAATGAAAAAAGCTCTTCTACATATAATATTACCGGTTTTAGCACTAATACCACTGCTTTACCCCTTTATGCTCGCAGCACAGGATAAAACAGCCCCTGCATACTCAGCATACGACCTCAGGGCTGAACGGATCCGCCTTATCAACGACGCGGTTAAAATAACATGGAAGATGGATACCCGCTACACCGGGGATTTTGTCATAGGCCGCAGCGAACAGGAATTCAACAACGTTTCGGACGTCCTCAATTCAAAGCTTATCGGGACATACAACTCCTCGCAGGAGGGGATCATTATAGACAGGGGCCTCCAGACAGGAAAGAGATACTTTTACGTCATAGTAACCAGGGATGACCTGCTCAGGCGCGACATCAAACTGATAAACGATGTTAATATTACAACAATCCCTGTATCATTATTCGCAGAGCCCGGACCTGTTGAATCATTAAAGCTGGAGATCTACGAAACAAGCTCAATCAGGCTCTCATGGAACAGGGCAAAAGGTGACAAACTCAAATACAACATATACCGCAGCAAAAGCATAATCAGCGGCAGGGCCGACCTTGAGGTTGCGGAAAAAGCCGCATCCATTGAAGAGAATTCATTTATTGACCGGAACGTGCCCGATTACGGAACCTACTTTTACGCTGTTACAATAACAGACCGGAACGATATAGAATACTTCACACCATCAGCAAACAACAACTACGCAATCAGCGGAATCTACATCAAGGGAAGAACGCTCACCACCCCGCTTAACATCGGGGCTTTCCTTGGACAGAACAACTCGATTATAGTAAAGTGGGAACAGGGGCATTCGCTCACAGGCAAAGCCATTGCCGGGTACGAGATCTACAGGTCAGAGGAGATCATCGACTCGCAGCTCAAGCTTAAATTCGCGAAACTGCTGCACATTGCAGGCGCATCTGACACACTCTACACAGATACCAGCCCCGGAGGGGGGAAATTCTATTACGCTGTATTTGCGCGTTATAACGACGGCACAGTCGATATAAGCTTCGACTCCGATTCAAATTTCACAAGGACCCCCGTAATGATCGTGACAGCGTACAGGGTCACAGCCATGGAAGCAGAGCAGCTTAACGGTAAAATCATCATAAAATGGAATTATACCGGGAACAGCGGCAGCGAAACTGTTTCAATTTTCAGATCAGGCAAACCGGCAGAGGATTCGGGGATGCTCATGCCCGATTCGATCATTGCCTCCGGGAATATTAAAACAGGGATGTTTACGCTCGATGTCCCTGCAACAGGTCTTTTCTATTACGGGCTGTATGTGAAGGATGAAAATCATATCGTGCAGTTCAGGCAGGGGATAAACATCACCCCCGCGCCGCTGGGAATTAAAGAAGAAGAGGTAATCGCGGAGGAGAAGAAGGAAATTCAACCCGGAAAAAAAGAAGAAATAATCCCTGAAACCGAGCCTGAAAAAAAAGAAATCAGGGAACCGGAAAAGGAAATCATCTCCAAAAAGGATGAGTCCTCGCCTGAACTTGATCATATCATAAAAAGCCTCTTTTACAAAGAACAATACCGTGCGGCAGCAAAAGAACTGAATTTATTTATTTCCAGGACCGATAATGATTACGAGAAGGCAAAAGCCAGACTCTACCTGGCACGAACTTATATTGAGCTTGAAGAATTCAGCAGAAGCGTCAAGCTGCTCAACAGGAAGGACGTCAGGCATTATTTCCCGGATGAAGCTGAATTCTGGGCTGAATTCGCAACAGCAAGACTCAGGTAGCAATATATCGATTTATCATCAGGAGCCAGTAAAATGAAACAGTGGATTTTTATAGGAGTATTATTTATCTTTCTCGGAATCGGGGTATTCGCCTATTATGATTCATTCGTAAAGCCTGACAAAGAGGCCGAAGCCCTGCTCACAGAGGGGGTTCTCACATATGAACGCGGCAGCAAAGAGGCAGTAAATCATGCTATCGACCTTTTTACGCAGGTAGTTTCCCGCTACCCCGGATCAAAGGCGGCACCAGAGGCATTTTACTACATGGCAAAAAGTTATGAGCAGCTTGGCCTCAACAGGCTTGCCTACCTCAAGTATGTATCGATTCTCAAAAACAGTAAGAAACTCAAGCCTGAAACCGAAAAGGATATCCAGGCAAGGCTTGCCCGCCTTAAAATAATGAAAAGATACGACGAAGAAGGGATCCACCAGCTCCTGGGTATACTCAACATGAGCGATGACAAGGACTTCAGGAGCAGAATATACACTGAGCTTGGCCATACATATCTTAAAAAAGGGGATTATTCCAATTCCAAAAGGATGTTTGACCTTGCGCTTTCAGAAAACGGAAGCAACGAAGAGGCAATACTCGGCAAGGCAAGGGTATACAAGCGCACAGGCAATGACGGGCAGGCCTATGAGCTTTATGATCATTTTCTCAAGTATTACTCCAACTTCTCCAGCTATACCAGTGACGTGACAGGTTCATACCAGAAACAGCTTTACGAGAGCGGACTTAATAGTTACAGGCGCGGAAGATATTCAAGCGCGATAACCTATTTCAAAAAATACCTTGCCCAGTTCCCGTCAACCCAGAGATCCGAGAATTCGCTCTACTGGCTCGGTGAATCATATTTCTCAATGAAAGACTATAACACTGCGATTGCTTATTTCCAGAAAGTCCAGTCCAACTCGTTCAACCATAAAGACCAAGACGCGCAGATTAAAACAGGCTACGCATACTTCCTTGCAAAGAACTACGAGCTTGCATCCAGGGAATTTCAAGGCTACATTGACAACTATCCGCACGGCCAGTACATCAACAAAGCCAAACAGTGGAAAGAGATGAGCACACGGGAGATGATGTACAGGTACAAGAACACCGATACCGAAGAAAACGGAACTGATGAGTCCGAGGATAGTGATGATTCCGAAAGTAACGATGAAAGCTTCAGGAAAACTGATTCAAAGACAGTGCAGACAGGTTACGAAACTGATTCTTCGGAGGAGATTGATTCAAATGCCGATCAAGAGGATGACAACATAGCGGAAATATAAAAAAAAAGAGCCGGAAACGGCTCTTTTTTTTGCTTTACCCCATCACTATCAGTCGCCTTCAAATTCAATAAGGTAGAACATTTTATATCCCCTGCTCTCTATCTTCTTCCTTCCGCCCACGTCGGGCAGGTCAACAATAAACGCCATCTCGACAACCACACCGCCAAGTTTCTCTGCGAGTGTTGCGCCCGCAAGCGCTGTTCCGCCAGTGGCAAGCAGGTCATCGACCAGGAGTATTTTATCTCCTTTTTTAATCGCGTCTTCATGCACCTCGAGACAGTCCGTGCCGTATTCATGCGCGTATTCATGCTTTATGGATTTTGAAGGAAGCTTCCCCGGTTTGCGTACAGGAATAAATCCCTTGCCGAGCGCGTATGCGATCGCCCCGCCGAGTATGAATCCCCTTGCCTCGATCCCCATAACGTAATCGATATCCATTCCCTTGTATCGTTTTACAAAGCTGTCTATGACCTCTTTAAAACCCTCTGCGTCATTTATCAGTGTTGTGATGTCCCTGAACATAATTCCTTTTTTGGGGAAATCAGGTATTGTCCTTATCTTTGATTTAATCGACATATAATAATTACCATCCTCCTGTTGTTTTCAGCCCGGCCGCGCATACACATATCAGTCGCCAGATTTAGCACCGGGTTTGAGCTGCATGTCAATTTATTTTTTTGTTTTACCGCGCCATACGTACATGAAAATGGCAAGTGCCGCCGGAGCATTGAGTGATTCTATTGCGTCAGATACAGGTATTGAAACGCTGTGCATTTTAAGATTTGCAGGTAAACCGGGACCTTCAATCCCGGGAATAAGCAGGAAGGATCCGGGGAAACTGATTCCGGCAAGGTCATCCCCTCCCCTGTCCAGGGAGATAACCGGAACTGAATTATCTATGATCCCCGAGAACTCCTCCAGCGACGGACCTTTAACAAACTCCATCTTAAAGACAGCGCCCGACGATGCCCTTATAGATTTAGGGTGATACGGATTTGCCGCGTCCCTTGTTAAAATTATCCTTTCTATGCCGAAACCCGCACACGACCTCACAGCAGCCCCTACATTCAGCGGGTCCTGGAACGGAATTACCGGGTTGCATCCGCTGACAAGTGAACCATCCCACTCCCCTGCCTGCGGAGCTTCTGCTACAAGCACCGGGGACTTCCCTGCCGCAGCATCTATCTCGTTAAAAAGCCCCTTCCTGAATATGTAGAGTGAGTTATTCTCCCTGAACTTTTCGATAATTTGCATAAAGCTTTCATCAGTTTCAATGTACTCATCGGGCAACACAAGCCGTGAATTCACAGCGCCGGTTGAATCAAGGAAATCAGATATAATCTTTTTACCTGAAATGGCGACAAGCCCCTGCTTCTTTATAAGATCGCCCGCAGCTGCCCTTTTAATCTCTTTGAATGTTTTATTATCCTCAGAGGTAACAGGAATCCCGCATGTCTCATTTTCATCTTTAAGTATCTTGTATATGCGCTTAAGACCGCTGTCACTCTTTCTGAAAAGGAGAATCCTCCGTTTAAAATCAGTTCCGGGCAGTGTGTATTCTTTGTCAGTTTCAAGATTGAAGTAGCGTTTGTTGTCATCAGAGAGTGAGTGAATATCTCCGTCGGCATCAGGCCCCTTCAGAAGTATTATTACACCGTTTTCAGGGAGAAAGTGGTGTACCCGTGTTAAAGTTTCGGGCGCATCTTCAAGGGCACGTGTTATGACCCCGTCTACATCAAAAAAAGATTTATCGGTTACCTTGTGCGGGTAGAAGTCCACATGTTCAAGACCCAGGGATTTCACTGCAAGTTTAAGAAACTCCATCCTTCTGCTGCGCTGTTCAGCCAGGATAAGTTTAAGTTCGGGGAACATTATTTTCAGGGGGATTCCGGGAAATCCGGCGCCTGTACCTATGTCAACAAGGGATCCGGGCAGTTTTATAAACTTTGTGTAATACACCGAATCTATAAAGTGCCTGATGATAAAATTCTCCTCACCCTTAATGCGGGTAAGGTCATTGTCATCGTTGTTCTCATTGATAAGCCTGTAGTACCTGCTGAACAGGTCAGCCTGCCTGTCTGTAAGAATAATCGCTGCATTGTTGAAAAGCTTTTTAACCAGTTGTATCATCCGGGTATGTATCCGTCCGCAGAATTAGCATTAAACTACTATTACACAATAGAGTGTGGACTCCCCGGCAGCAATAATAATTTCAGAATAATTTAAAAAAGCCATTTGTGAACAGGTGCCTGAACTGCAAGTCACAGGATCAATCTGTTTCAAATAATAAATGATAACTGCCATGAAACACACACGGGGCACGTATGATACCTATGTGCTGAAGCAGCAACGGGCAGGCAAGGTGAGCCCGGTGTCACCTCAGCCGGTCGGGCAAGGCCCGGGGGTGCCCCCGGCTGAGCACCCCTGGGGAGCCACCTGAGATTGCGGGACAAAGCTGCATATCAAGCGGATCCCGTGCCGGACCAGCCGGGGCCCGGGGCGCAGCCCCGGAAAGCTCACCGCAGGGGCTCCCGGCGACTGCGGGGCGAAGCACCGCAACAAGCGATCCCGTGCCCGACCAGCCGGGCCTGGGGCGCAGCCCCGGAAAGCTCACCGCAGGGGCTCCCGGCGACTGCGGGGCGAAGCACCGCAACAAGCGATCCTGTGACCAACCAGCCGGGCCTGGGGCGCAGCCCCGGAAAGCTCACCGCAGGGGGCTCCCCGCGACTGCGGGGCGAAGCACCGCACTCGCTCTAAAAAACTTTTTATATTTAAATTCTTGACTTGAAACCTATTTTCACAGAATTGTATTCCTGATTCATTTTATGCACATTTTATCGATTTTTTATTCAGATTTTCTTTACTTAAACCAGTTTATTGAAGATATTAAAAACGATTTCCATATTTTTATTTTAAAAACCAGTCAGGATGATTAATTAATACTTTTCTTTTATCTGCGGAGGATAATAATGAGATTCAGCATTTTCCCGAAGGAAACAAACTTCTTCGACATGTTTGATCAGCTTGCAGCAGTTGCAATTGAGGCATCTGACTATTTTTACGAAATAACATCTAAAGGAATCTACAATGAGGATGTTGTCAGCAAGATGCAGGATATTGAACATCGGGGCGACCATATTACACATACCATTATAGACAGCCTTAACAAGACATTTATAACACCCTTTGACAGGGAGGACATACATGCCCTGGCCAATGAACTTGACAGCATCATAGACATGCTGAATACCATGATAAACAGGATGAGGGTCTACCGGATCAACGGTGTAAACAATGACCTTGTCGAGTTTGCTGAAGTACTTAAAAAATCAACATCCGCAGTTCAGCTTGCTGTCGCAGCATTACGCGATACAAAGAACCTTATGTCTGCACGTGAACACTGCATAGAGATCAACAGGCTGGAAAACGTTGGCGACAGGATGCGGGACACCATCCTGGGAAGACTCTTTGATAATGCCACAGACCCGATCTACCTTATAAAATGGAAAGAGATTATCGTTGATGCTGAAACGACCCTGGATATATGCGAAGATGTAGCAAATGTCATTGAATCTATAATCGTAAAATGGGCATAAAATATGACGATAACTATTCTTCTTCTGATTGCGCTGGCCCTGCTGTTCGATTTTCTTAACGGATTTCATGATTCAGCCAATGCAATCGCTACCGTTGTATCAACCAGGGTGCTTACTCCGCGGAAAGCCGTTATATGGGCCGCCTTCTTCGAATTCTCCGCGTTTCTTGTTTTCGGGCTCCATGTTGCCAACACTATCGGTAAAGGAATCATTGATATAACCATAATCGACAGCCGCATTATTTTTGCCACACTGATGGGCGCCTGTTTATGGAATATAATAACATGGCTCCTTGCATTACCAACAAGTTCGTCACACGCCCTTATCGGCTCCATGGTTGGCGCCGCATTTGTCAAGGCGGGTACAGGAGCGCTTGTCTGGTCAGGAATACTAAGGACCTGTGCCTTCATTATAATATCACCGGTTGCAGGATTAATCCTCGGGCTTACTGTCGGCACCATTGTCTACTGGCTTTTCAGAAACTCGGTTCCATCAAAGGTGGACCACATATTCAGAAGGGGGCAGCTTGTTACCACGGCCTTATACGCTCTCGGTCATGGAGGTAATGATGCACAGAAAACCATGGGTATCATAGCCAGCCTCCTCTTCAGCGCAGGGCTCCTGGGTGATAAATTCTACATCCCGTACTGGGTAATAATTTCATGCCAGGCGGCTATAGCACTTGGAGTAATGACGGGCGGATGGCGAATAGTAAAAACCATGGGGCAGAAGGTAGCGCGGCTGAGACCGGTTGACGGCTTCTGTGCTGAATCCGGTGCTGCGAGTATGCTCTTTTTCGCAGGCTGGATGGGAATACCCGTAAGTACGACTCATACTATTACAGGCGCAATCATGGGTGTAGGTTCACTTAAAAGAATGAGCGCAGTAAGATGGGGTGTTGCAGGTAAAATAGTATGGGGATGGATAATTACCATGCCGTGCGCCGCTGCCATCGCGGCAATTTCGTATATCGCTACACCGTTTATAAAGTAAGTCCAGTTCCCGGCCCCCTAATCCCGGAGGGGGCAAATGCCTGTAATTATTCACCGATGCCGTGTATATCTTTATACAATGCTGATACATTCCGGCAGTTTATTCTATTCCTGATTCCAGTTTAATCCTCTGGTCAATCTCTTCATCTGTAAGTTCGGGGTCAGGCATCACGTCCACAAAGTCCTGTATAATAATAAATAACGGCGCCGCGAACAGGTTTGCGGTTACGGGATGTTTCTCTGCGTAAACTGAAGTCAGCTCCTTCAGGCTGGAATCATCAGACTTTTTACCCGCACTTCCGGATGCGCTCCAGAGCAGTTTCCAGTCACTGCTCCTGAAAAGTTCGGATTTCATCTGCAGCTTAATCCTGTTTCCAGCCACATCGCAGTTTGTGACTGTAAAAAAAATTGCACCTTCAGATCCCTTAACATCCCTCTTCCAGTCACCTGTTACAATTTTTACATTATTTACAAAATAGTTCGTCTTCAGCTTAATCATATCCGCAGCAATATCAGAAACAAGCGGGGCTACATTATTTTTATCGTCAGGAACATACACAAGAATACTGACATGTTTTATCATCTTCAGGGGATCATCATTGTAACCGTCACTTATATATGATGAACTGACCGTACTGCACGCAGTAACCAGCATTAAAATCAGCGGAAACATTCTGCGTATCAACTGTGTCATTTGCCGGCCCCTTCTTTTTTCTTTCCTGTAATTTCAAGCAGCGAAGGAAGAATCGTGAATGTAAGCAGCATCGCTGCAGCAATACCGAAAAATGCCAGTATCCCCATTGACTCAAGGCCGTTGTGACCTGAAACCAGCAGCGCCGCCCAGCCTATTAGAGTCGTGATTGATGAACCTGCTATGGCCAGGCCTGTCCGCTTAACAGAAAGAAGCACGGAACCAGACTCGATATACCTTCTGTAAAGGTAGACCCCGAGTGATACCCCGTATCCGAAAACAACGGGAAATACTACAATATTTACAAAATTGATTTTCCACCCGAACATGGCCATAAGGCCGAGCATCCAGATCATCCCGCCCAGGAGCGGAATGATAGAAAAGACAACAGCCTTGACATCTCTGAATGCCACTGCAAGTATTAAGATAACCAGGATAACAACCAGCAGCGAAAACTTTTTACCGTCAGATAATACAATCCTCGCCAGGTCTGCAAAGAGGGCAGCACCCCCTGCAGTGTAATATGTTTTGTCCCCTGCCTTCACAGCCCCGACCTCGTCCGCAAAACGTATCAGCTCCCTGCCGTCCCATACGGAAATACCCGGATATATCATGGTCAGGTAACCGTTCTCAAAGCCCGATCCCTTAACAGGCTTAAACTGGTTGATCAGGCCCTGTGGTACATCAGCCATTGTAAATGTCGGCATTTTCAAAAACTTATCAATCATGGCCGCCGCCTGCTTCGAGTCGTTGTCCAGCATATCGGGCGGTATATTCGAAATTTTTGATTTTATCTCTTTAAGTACTTCAATATTGGCCAGCTGCTTTTCCATTGAAGGAACAAGTGTATGGATGGATAAAATGGAATCAACGGCTGATCCCTCGGGCAGCGGGTTAAAAACGTCATAAACCTTTTTGGCCTCGTCAATGTCAGGGGTATAAATCACAGCAGGGTCGCTTGCAATCCCGAAACGTTTTGTTATCTCCTCCTGCAGGATGACCGACGGGCTGTCCGCTGTCATGAATGAACGGCCGTCATAATCGAAAGCGATCCTGTAAGCAAAAAAGGATAACACAATAGTAATTACAAGAGACGAGACAAGTATTCTTTTTGCATAAGGGAATGGTTTGTGCGAGACAGTTTCAGTCTCCTTTTTATCAAGGTATTCGGGCGTTACAAGGCTGTTTTTAAATTCAGGGTTGAACCTGTCTATGAGTACGTAAATTACGGACATTGTAAAATACATCATGACAGCGGTGATTAATACCCCTCCGCCTGCCATCAGTCCGAAATCAGAGAATCCCTTGAAGTCTGAAAGCATCAGGATAAAAAATGAACATGCAGATATGAACGCGCTTATTATAGAAGAGGTACCCGCATGCAGCAGTGTAGAAGCTATACTTGCCTGCAGGTCCCGCGTGATTGTGAACTCTTCACGGAGCCTGTAGATAAAATACAGTCCGAAATCTATACCGAAACCCATTATTATCGCGCCCAGTATAACAGTAATCGTATTCAGTTCACCGATTGTAACTTTACAGAACGCGTATGTCATTACCACACTTGAAACAAGAGTGGCCATGAGAAATACTATCTGCCAGAAATTGCGCAGCAGGAAAATCAGGCA
>Ga0116171_10000149_pt1 | contig 72057 bp, 55 predicted proteins | sample AD_JPNHW2_MetaG_FD_89798 | JGI IMG/M metagenome (GOLD analysis project Ga0116171, IMG submission 89798) | Active sludge microbial communities of municipal wastewater-treating anaerobic digesters from Japan - AD_JPNHW2_MetaG | ecosystem: Engineered > Bioreactor > Anaerobic > Digestate | place...
CCCGGTAACAGCAGGCGCCGGCTCGGTCGCTGCCGGCTGAACCGCTGCTGCCGGCTTGCGCAGCTCTCCCAGTTCCTGCGGCTTGTAGAAAAAGCCATAATAGGCCGCTGCGCCAATGGCGGCCAGCAGGAGCAGGATGATCAGGATCGGACCAAGGATCCCGCGCTTGCGGCTTTCCGGCTCCTCAAAGCTGTAGTAATCCAGAGGCGTTTCAGCGCCTTTGGGTAGGGCCGGCTCCTGCAGAATCGGCGAGGCGGGTTGCTCCTCTTGTTGCGGTGTCCAGTCGGGTTCTGGGAGCGTGGATTCTTCGCGCTGGTCAATCAAAAGATTCATAGTAACCCCGTTGCAAAGTCAGAAACTGATGTGCTAACTCTTCATGCCTGGAGCATACCGATGAGGGGCAGGATGTGGCGTGCATTTTCGCGTACAATCTGCTCCGCTTCAAGGCTGAGGGAATGCTCGATCTGGTTCAAGGGGTCGAGGAACTGAATCTGGGCCGCGCGTTGCAGCCGTTGCAGCGCAACCAGGGCCGCTTGCGGCAGGGCCGCTGAGAGATAGATCTCCTCGATGCTCTTAAGCAATAATTCATCGCCAAGGGACTCCATCAAACGCAGCATTTCATCGTTGAGGCGGGTAGCCTGCTCTTCACTATTCTCCTCGGCCGGCGCTCCGGGCCCGAGGGCGAGCTCGCCGAAGGCCACATAATTCTGGTTTTTGATCAGCGTGATGCCCAGTGCATCCTCCTGCTGATCGACCAGCGCAGTGAGACCATGGCACTGCGGCTTAAGCAAGGTCAGACCGCGGATACCCGCGAGGAGATCCACGTCTACCTGTGATAGCTTGATAGGGGTGGCGTTGAAAATCTCGTGCAGATACCCGACAATAGCCTTGCGGACTACCGCGATGATGACATATTCAAAAGGGTCCCGTTCGCTGCGCACGCGCTCAAAGTTCGCATGGTATTCGCTGCGGGGGGAGACGAGCATCTGCTCCAGCTCCCATTCCACCTGCTGACGCACCTCGGCGTCGGAAAAGTCGCGATCCACCTTGATGCGGCGCAACTGCACCATGCGCCGGTCCAGGCAAAACGACAGTGAGGTCGCCGAGATCGCAAAGCGGTCGATCATCTCGGAGATCGCCCGGGAAAAGCGGCTGAGGAGCTGACGGTCCATGAAGGACTGATAATCAAACGGCACGTCCAGATCGAGCGCTCCGGCCGAGATCAGTCTGAGGGGACGGCCCCGGCCGGTTTCAAGAAAATAAAAACGGTTCTTGGCCATCATCAGACCGAGCTGCGTCGCTGTAGTATCCATGTTGTTATGCCCCTCCAGATCTGAAGAATCGTTTAGTGCTTGTCCCCGACGCCAGAAGCCGTTGGTTGCTGCCTATTCCACCCCAACCCGATCCCTGATCCGGGCGAAGGTCTGCGGTCCGATCCCCTTTACCCGCTGCAAGTGCTCAGTGGCCTGAAAGGGCCCGTTTTCCTCCCGATAGCGCACGATCCGGGCGGCCAAGGCGGGCCCAATGCGTTCGAGGGTGGCCAGCTCCTCCGCGGTGGCGGTATTGATATTAAGCCGGGCGATCAGCCGGCGCTTCTGGCTGAGCAGGCTCTGCCGGAGCGGGGTTTCGCCACCTGCGCCGCTCTGCTGGAGTACCGGTGCGGTGCTGCTCAACTGCTGCGCCCGGAGGCGTTGTTCCTGCTGCCAGGCGGCGAGCGCCGGATCGCCATGGGTCTGGCGGTACCAGACCACCACGCAGCCCACAAGAAAAGTGGTCAATAAAAAGAGGATGAACCGCTTTTCCTGAAGTGAGAATTCAAGCATAGTTCAGCGCTTGGCCTCGCGCATTTTCTCGCTCAGACCTTTATCGGTCTGCTCCGGATAAATGGATTCGAACTCGGCCAGCTTTTTCAGCAGATCCTTCTCGGCGCTGCTGAGCCTGGTCGGCGTAAAGGCGGTGATGCGGATGAGTTGGTCGCCGGCGCCGCCGCCGTTGAGATTAGGAATGCCCTTGCCACGCATGCGGAGAATCTTGCCGCTCTGCGTGCCCGGGGCGATGGTGATGCGCGCCTTGCCGCCCAAGGTCGGGACCTCCACCTCATCACCCAGGGCGAGCTGGGGAAAGCTGATGGTCAGATCGAAGAGAAGATCATTGCCGTGGCGCTGAAAATGGGGGTGGGGTTTCTCCTCGATGATCACCAGAACATCCCCGTTCGGGCCGCCGCGGAGGCCAATATTGCCGGCGCCGCGGATCGTCAGGTATTGGCCCTCGGCAACGCCGGCCGGGATCTCGACATCCAGGGTGGTCTCGCCGCGCACCCGGCCTTCACCATCACAGGCGGAGCAGGGGTGCTCGATGACCTGGCCCTCGCCAAAGCAGCGGCCGCAGGTCCGGCTGATCGAGAAGAAGCCCTGGCGATAGGCGACCTCGCCGCGGCCCTGGCATTGCGGACAGGTGGTCCTGGAGGTGCCGCTTTTGGCGCCGCTGCCGCTGCATTTTTCGCAGCGGACGAGCTTTTTTATCTTGAGCTTTTTCGAGGCGCCCCGTCCGATCTCTTCGAGATCGAGCTTGAGGCGGACCTGGAGATCGGTGCCGCGCTGCACGGTCTGGCGGCGGCCGCCGCCGCCCATGCCAAAGATATCGCCAAATCCGCCGCCGAAAACCTCACGAAAAATGTCAAAGGGATCACTGAAGCCGCGGGGATCGAAACCGCCGCCGCCGCGCATCCCCTCGCTGCCAAACTGGTCATATTGACGCCGCTTTTGCGGATCGGAAAGGACCGCATACGCTTCGGCGATCTCCTTGAAGCGCTCCTCCGCACTTTTGTCCCCAGGATTCTTGTCCGGATGATATTCCATCGCCAGTTTGCGGTAGGCTTTCTTGATGGTATCGGCATCCGCATCCCGGCTTACACCCAAAACCGTGTAAAAATCCTTGTTTGCCATAATAGAGTTGACTTCCAAATCAATTATTTGCTGACGACGACCTGGGCATGCCGCAAGACTTTGCCCTTGAAAAAGTAGCCCTTCTTGTGTTCCTCGACGATCCGGTTCGGCTCCGATTCCGGAACCTCGACATGCAGCAGGGCATCATGGAGCTGGGGATCGAATTCTGCCCCGATGGTCTGCATCGGCTCCAGTCCCCCCTCCTGAAAGGTCTTGAGCAAATTCTTTTGCAGCAGCGCAATCCCTTCTGCAAACGCACCCGCTTCAGTCCCGTTCAAGCCGGCCGCGAGGATGCGGTCCAGATCATCAAGGATAGGCAAAAGCTTGCCCATGAGATCGAAATTGGCATGAGTGATATAATTCTGCATCTCCCGATCGCTGCGCTTGCGATAGTTGTCAAACTCCGCCGCCAGCCGCAGAAAGCGGTCGTTCAAAGATTTGTTTTCCGCGGTCAAGGCGGCAATGATGGCGGCACTGGCATCGATGGCCGTACCGGCATCGGCGGGTGCGGCGGTCGCAGCCACCTCCTCGCCCTGTTCAACGGTTACAGACGCGCCCTGCGTTTCGACAGACTGCTCGTCCAGTACTTCTTCACTATCCTGTTTCATGAACTAAAACCTGCTACCTTTCCACTTTTTGCTTGGTTAGAACATATCCCAGGGTTTCGGCCATAAACTGCACCAGGCCGATAATCTTGGCGTACTGCATGCGCGTCGGCCCGATCACCCCGATCGTGCCGGTGGCGCCATCGATCGAATAGGTGGTGGTGATGACGCTGCAATGCTTCAGCACCTCCTCCTTGTTCTCATCGCCGATCACGATCGAAACCCCGCTGCTCTCCGAGCCTTCGAGCACGCGCAGCAGCAGATCGCGCCGGTCGATCAGATCGAGAATGATCCCCACCTTTTCCTGCGAGGCGAATTCGGGCTGCTGGATGATTTTCCCGGCACCGGCGAGATGGAACGAGCCCGGCGATTCGTACCCGACCAGCTTTTCGGCGCGGATGCGGATCTTGCGCAAGACGCGCTTGCTGTTCTCATCGAGGTCGGAAAACCGCTCCTCGAAGGAGGCCTGAAACTCGGCGATGGTCAGCCCGTGCAGCCGCTCGTTGAGGATCTGCCGGGCCGCCTCAAGCAGATGCAGCGGGACCTTTTCATCCATCTCGACAATGATGGTCTTGACCAGCCCCGATTTGATGGTCAGGATGACGAGGATCTTTTCTTCAGAGACGGCGACCAGATCGATCTTTTCAAGGCGGCCCTGATTGAAGCGCGGGGCGAGCACGACCCCCATCTGGCTGGTGATATTGCTGAGCACATGCGAGGCCTGGTCGATGATCAGATCGACATCCTCCGCAAAGCGGCTGAGCTGCTCGACGATCGAGCGCCGCGCCGAGGGACTCAAACGGACTCCGCCGATCATGCCGTCGACATAGGCCCGGTAGCCTCCGTCGGTGGGCACGCGGCCGGCCGAGGCATGCGGCTGCCGGATCAGCCCTTTGTCCTCCAGATCAACCATGACGTTGCGGATGGTGGCCGGGCTGAGCTGCAGTTCAGCGATTTTGGACAGAAAACGGGAGCCGACCGGTTCGGCCGTTTCGATAAAGCTCTGCACGATCGAAAGGAAAACCTGACGTTCGCGTTCTGTCAATTCATCAATGGTCATGATACATCGCGCAAAATTCGTAGCGATAAATTGCGATTTATAAATTACTAATTATTAAACGCCCAATCAAGGAAAATTTATCCCGGCCGCTGTGGGCCTGGCCGATGCGCCGCTGGGCTGGTGACGGACCGCCGACCGCTGGTCTGGCACTGGACCGCAGGCCGGTGCGGGCCCGGCCGCCGGCTGCTGGGCTGGTGACGGACCGCCGCCCGCTGCTCGAACTGGTACCCCGCCCCTGGTCGGCCGGGCCGGGCACACGATCATAAATAGCGCTTGATGGCCAGCATGCTGCCCAAAAAGCCGAGAACCGCGCCGATCGCCACAATAAATATCAATCCGGCCGGCGGCACGGCCAGCAGCCCTGAGACAAGTCCGGTCAGCACGCGATTGACCGCATAGAGCAGCAGCGCCGCCAGCACCGCGCCGATCATCCCCTGCGACATCCCTTCCAGCAGCAGGGGGGTGCGGATGAACGCCGGTGTCGCCCCCACCAGCCGCATCGTGGTGATGATCGGTTTGCGCGCCGCGATGACCAAACGGATGTTGTTGGAGACCACAAAGAGCGAGCCGAGGGTGACAAAGAGGACCAGAATCCAGCTGACCGTGGCCGCCAGTTGCGCATAGTGCTGCAGCTTGAAGAGGGTCTGGAAGTGATAGACGACCTCGTCCACACCGGACAGCTGTTCGATGCGGCCGGCGATCTGGCGGATGCGCCCCTCCTCCTCGGCCGCCACGCCGAGCTGCACGATAAATGAAGAGGGGAGAGGGTTCTCTTCCAGGACCGCAAAGAGTTCGCGGCCGAACTCCTTCTGAAATTCCTCTGCGGCCATCTGTTTGGAGATGAAGGAGACCTTGCGCACGCCGGGGATCTCGCCAATATGCTGCCCAAGCTCGGCGATTTCCCGGTCATCGAGCACATTGGCGATGAACACCTGCAGCTGCAGCCGCTCGTTAAGGGTGCGCTTGAAATAATCAATATTGGCCGAAACCAGGGCCAGGAAGCCCAGCAGGGTGAGGAAAAAAGCAATCGTCAGGATCGACAGCAGACAGGAGCCCCAAGCGCGTTTAAAACCATCCCCGGTCTCTTTGAGCATGTAGCGGATATTCATCTATCGGCCCATTTTGCGTTAAGCTACCAGCCTGCCGTTATTTATCTGGATAATCCGTCCCTGATACCGCCGCACCATCTCATAATTGTGCGTGGCCATCAGGATGGAGGTGCCGCGGGTGTTGATCCGCAGCAGCACTTCCATGATGCCTGCGGCGGTTTCGGGATCGAGATTTCCGGTCGGTTCATCCGCCAGCAGCAGCACCGGTTCGTTGACGATCGCCCGGGCGATGGCGACGCGCTGCTGCTCGCCGCCGGAGATCTCGTCCGGCATCTTGCGCGCCTTGTGGCTCAAACCGACATCGGCGAGAGCGCGCAGCACGCGCCGCTTGATCTCCTTCTGCCGGGCGCCGATGACCTCCAGCGTAAAGGCCACATTTTCGAATACATCCCGGTCGGCAAACAGGCGAAAATCCTGAAAGACAATGCCGATGCGGCGCCGGAGATAGGGGATCTCTCCTTTTTTGATGAAAAGGGAATTATACTCGCCGACGACGACATGCCCCTCCGCCGGCAGGCGCTCCATATAGATGGTCTTCAGGACCGTGGATTTACCGGCACCGCTCGGCCCCACCAGAAAGACCAGCTCTCCCGGGGCCACAGAAAGGGTAATGCGCTCGATCCCTTCGCCATTGGCATAGGTGACCCGGACCTCATGCAGTTCTACCATACTCACTGCTCCTGTGCTGTGCTATTGTCCGGCCGCTTCAGCAGAACAAAATGAACCCGGTCGGCCTTTTCGCTTCCCGGCCGCAGGGAAAAATTGGCATAGTGGCCGCAGCGGATGAACGGCGACGCGGTGATGAATTGCTCGATTTCGTCCAGGGAGCGGATCTTTTGTGTGTGCACTTCCTTGTATAAACAGCCCGGCCGGGAGGATAATTCGATCTCGAAATAGTTGTATTGCAGACTGGTCTCCGGCTCGAAACGGCTTTCGCGGCGATAATAGCCCGCCGTAAAATGCTCTTCGTTGATATAATCCGCAAAGACCTCGGTCGAGTTGCGCAGGGTGCTGACATCGAAGATGAAGAGCCCGCCGGGGCGAAGGACCCGGTAGGCCTGCAGGAGCGTGGTGTGCCACTGCCCGGGCGCGTGCAGATAATTCATGCTGTCATATGAGGAGACCGCCAGATCGACCGGGCCTTTCAGGGCGATACGCTCCATGGAGGCGCACCAGAACTGTATCTGCGGCGCCGCAGTGGCGTGCTGTGCCGCCACCCGCAGCATCGGCAGCGAGGCATCGCAGGCCAGAACCTCGCAGCCGCGCAGGGCAAATTCACGGCACAGCCGTCCGGTCCCGCAGGAAAGATCCAGCACCCGCCGCGGCGCAAGGCCGTGCAGCCGAGCGAGCCGCAGCAGGTGCCGCGCCCAATGCTCATAGTCGACATGGTTCATCACCAGATCATAAATACCAGCCAGCACCGCATAGGGCGCAGCCTCGATAATTTGCACGGGTTCGGTATATTTGCGACGGCTGAACATCACCCCTCTTCAGTCAGGATGCAATCGGATCGGGCGGCCTGCCGCCCGCAGGCCCGGCAGCGGCCGTCCGGTTCGGATCTCAGGTCTTGAGCTCTTTTTTACGCGCCGCCGGGAAGAGGATATTGTTGAGGATCAGGCGGTACCCGGGCGAATTTTTATGCAGAGCCAATTGGGTGGGCGGATCATTGACAAAATGCTGAAAATCTTCCGGATCGTGGCCGGCAAGAAAACAGAAGGTGCCCTGGCCGAAATTGCCGCGCAGATACTTGACCTGGTCGGTTCCCTCCGCTTCGCCCATGATGGTCACGTTCTTCTTGATAAGCCGTTTCTGAAAACCGGTGGTCTGGCCCATATACCCCTTGATGGCGGCGACATGATCCTGGGTGAGCATGGCCGGCACCGGATCGTATTTGGCGGAGAATTCGAACACGGTGAAATAATCACCTTCGGCACCGCGCGAGACCGGCGCATAGGAGGGGGGAACATCGATATCCGAGTATTCATAGATCATCGGATTGGTCTCGATCTTGAAGTTTTCGAACGCGAAGCACTGTGTATAGTCCAGTTTTTGCTGGGCCTGTGGATCAGGCGGGTCCCCATCGAAGGGGGTGTCGACGATATCGACCTTGCTGGCGGCCAGGGCGATATCGAAGGAGTCGGTGGCCGAACACATGGCGAAAAGAAAGCCGCCCGCGGCGACAAAATCGCGAATGGTCAGGGCCACCGCGCGCTTCAGCTCGGACACCTTGGCGAAGCCCATTTTTTTGGCCATGGCTTCGTTCTTGCGGACTTCCTCCTTGTACCAGTCGGCGGTGCGGTAGCTGGCGTAAAATTTTCCGTACTGGCCGGTGAAATCCTCGTGGTGCAAGTGCAGCCAGTCGTATTTTTGCAGTTCGCCGCGCAGCACCTCTTCATCCCACAGCACCGTATAGGGGATTTCGGCATAATCGAGCGCCAGCATCACGGCATCATCCCAGGCCTGCTTGTTGGGCGGGGCATAGATGGCCACGGCGGGCGCCTTTTCCAGCTGCACAACCTCCATGTTTTCATGGTCGATCTCGGCATAGATGGCGCTCACTTCCGCGCCCGAAAGCCGCGCCCAGGATACGCCGCGCACCCGGAGTTCACGCTCCGTCGCGGGCGAATCCTCCATCAGGAAGGAACCCCCGCGATAATTCAGCAGCCATTCCACCTGCACCCCGTGGCTCAAGACCCAATAGGCCAACCCATAGGCCTTGAGATGGTTCTCCTGTTGGAGATCCATATAGATCAGCAGCCGCTCGCCCCGGACGGGCCAGACCGCCAGGAGCAGAACGATCCATACCAGTTTACGCATCACGCCTTTACTCCATTGCCCCTACGATGAGGGCTTGCGCCGCTCCAGGAGACGGATCCGCCCTCTCACTTGTTCAATATAAATACTTTCCGGATATTTTTCCAGAAAAGATTCCAAAAGCTGCCGCGCTTTTTGCGGCTCGGAGCGTTCCTGACAGATCTCGGCCATGATCACGACCGCGAGATCCGGTTCCAGGCTGGTGCTGTCCTGGAAAATCGTCGTGCAAACAGCGAGGGCGTCCTCGGTGCGACCCAGGCAGCGCAGGAGATCGACCTGGAGAAAACGCGCACGTTCCTGCAGGCTCTTGTTCACGGCAAGCGGCTCAAGATGGCGCAGCGTATCCAGCGCCGCCGCGTAGCGGCGCTGCTGCTGCAGCCAGAGGGCCTTGCCAAAGACCGCGCAGCCGAGGGAATCGCGGCGGCTTTCGCGCAGCAGCAAGAGCAGATCGAGGATATCGTTCTGCACGGTATCCGCGGCCGCCGAGGCCTGCATTCTCGGCGCACGGACCGCTGCTTCAAGCTGCTGCAGGGCGCGAACCGGCCGTCCTTCATAGACCTCGAGGCGCGCCCGCATCAGATCCGCCTGGCGCTGCGCGCCGGAAAGGGGCGGGGCGTCTCGTTTCAGGCCTTGCAGCCAGCTCCGCGCGGCCTCGAGATCGCCGCGCGCTACGGCGCACTCGGCGCGCTTTTGCAGCGCCACCAGGCGGGCCGGCTGCGGCAGCGGCCGCTGCAACAGCGCGGCATAGATCGAATCGGCGGCCTCCGGGCGGAAAAAACGCTCGAAATAGAGCGCTCCAAGGTGCAGATAGAGGGAGGGAATTTCAGGGCGGTCGGGATAGGCGCGAATGAAGGCTCGATAGCCGGCGGCCGCCTGATCATACGCGCCCTCTTTCTCGAGCAGCTGGGCCAGGGCAAAGGCGGCCTGAGGCCGATAGGGATTATTCTCGCTCGTCCGCGCAAGCAGCTTCTCCAGGGCGGCGCGCGCATCCGCCAGGGCACTGTCATTGAGTGCAACCGTGGCCAGGGAGTAGTAATAGCGGCCCACTTCCGCCGGCTTGCTGCTGGCCAGCTCCTCGAGATAGTCGTAACAGTGCAGCGCCTTCTCGTAGGCCCGCTGCTGCGTGTACAGGGCCGCTAACAGGGCATACCCTTGCTCTTTCAGGGTGGCGTCTTCCCGGATCGCGCGCTCGATGGCCGCAACAATCTGCCGGGAGACTTCCGCCTCCTCGGCGGCCGCAAGCAGCTGCGACTGGACAAAGCTGGTCTGATTGCGGTTTTTTTCCAGGAAGTGCAGATACTCTGCAGTCATGCGGTCGTAGGCGCCCTGCCCCGCATAGACCCGCACCAGTTCGAAAACGAACTTGTCCGGCGTCTTGAACGCCTTGCGCCCGCCTTCGTACAGCTCCCGGGCCTCGTCATACAGGGTGTATTTCAGCAGCGCACTGCCGACGAGCGCATAAGCCTGTTCGTCGAGGGGATTATCGGCAATGATCTGCCGCCAGCGCTGCCGCGCTTCGGGTTGGTCGTTGCGAAGCCAGGCGATCTCCGCCAGATCGACTTCGAACAGCAGGGCGCGGAAGCGTTGCTGCAGCCCCAGGATCAGCGCCTCCCAGGCATCGAGCGCCTTGATGCGTTCGAAACAGTGGCGGGCGCTGGAATAGGCGTTGAGATCCCGCTGGGACGCCAGGCCGAGGGCGGCGCGGGCATAGAGCTCGCCGGCTTCATCGAGCCGGCCCAGAGCTTCGAGCTGCTGCGCCCGCATCTGCAGGCGGAGGGCCTCCTGGGGAGTCTGCGCGGCGGCCGTGACGGCCGCGACGAGGATCCCGAGCAGCAGCAGGTATTTACCTATTGTCTTCATGTTCCCGGATCGACTCAAAGTACTTGCGGATTAGCTCCAGATAATCGCGGGCGTAGCCCTCCTGCTTGGCCCGCAGCAGGTCCTGCTGGAGCTGGTCGCGGCTCTGGCCCAGATCCCGAGGCAGGGCCGCCGGAGTGGTGCGCGGGTAATTCTTGCCCGTCTCGGCTTTGCGCTCCTGGCTGTGATCGCGTTGGCGCATCGACTTTTGATAATCGAGCATGCGCGACAGGATGCGGTTTTGCCGCTCGATCGTCTGCCGGTCAGGGGCGTGCGCCGCGAGGTCTTTTTCCACCTGCTCCATCTCGCCGCCGAGATGGTCGAGATCGCCCGGCAGGTCCTGAATTCCGGCCGCCTCGGCAGCGAGCTGTGCAAGGGACTTGCGAATCTGACCTTGCTGCTGCGCCAGGCGGCTCATCGCCGCCTGCTGGGCCAGCGAAAGGGATTGTCCCAGGCCGCTGAGGCCCAGGGTTTCGGCGTTGATCCCCCCCTGCCCGTCGGCGAGATTCTGCATTTGCTGCATCAGGGCGCTCATGCTCATGCCGGAACCGCCCCCCTGCATCATCGATTGCATGGCGGCATCCAGTTGCAGGACCGCGTCATTGAGTCCCGCCATGGCCTGCCCCTGCTGGCCTCCCGCCTGGCCCAACTCGCGGCTCTCGAGCCCCTGCAGGGCCTTCTGCATCGCCTGCCGGGCCTGGCCCAGGGCATTGCCGACCTGCGGTGTGATCGCCATGCTCTCTTTCGAGGCACCATAGAGATCGTCGATGAGTCGGTCAAGGCTGGATGAGAGCTGCTGCTGCCGCTCGGCCGCCTCCGGCACCCGGGCACTGGTGGCGGGCAGGCCGGTGGCGGTACGCATCAGATCCTCCTGCATTTGCGACAGGGTCAGCAGACTGCGCGTGCCGCGCTGCATCGCCTGCATCGCCCGCCTCGCCGCGGCGCCGGTGAGGGCATCCTTGGCCTGCTGCAGCTGCTCCTGCGCCTGCTGCAAGCCGCTTTCGATCTGGCCGGCGCTGGATTGCATTTGCGCCGACTGGCCCTCACGCAGGGCCTGTGCCATCGCCTGCATCTCCTGCTTGACGCCGGCCTGGTCCAGCGCCGCACGCGCCGCGGCTACCTGCTGCTGCGGCATTTCGGGCTGACCGGACATCGCCTGCTCCATGGCCGCCAGTGACTCCTCCAGCCGGCTGAGATCTTGCTGCAGCGCCTTTTGTGCCGCTTCGGGAGGATCGCGGCGCTCCTGCGCCGGCTGCTGCCCCTGCCGGGAGATCTCCTCCTGCCGCTGGCGCAAATCTTCGGTCATGCGGATGGCCTGGTCCAGTTGCTGCTCCATTTTCAGGCGTTGCAGCAGGGCCAGGGTGCGGTCGAGGTTCTTGTTGAGTTCCTCTTCCGAAAGTTTGTGCGTTTCGAGCGCCTTGCGCAATTCTTCCGGGTCGATTTTCTGCATGGCCTCCGCGACCTTGGCCATGCTCTGCTGCAATTCGGGGGTCATGATGTCACGGTAGAGCTCTTGCAGTTCGGTATATTTTTGCAGGGTTTCGCTGGAGAGAAGCTGATTATCCTGAAGGGTACGCACCATCTCCTCGAGCTGATCGGCGCCCTTTTGCAGCTCCTGCAGCAGCTGTTCCTGTTCCTTCAAGGCCTCGCCGACCTCCTGCTTCTTCTGCCAGGTGAGCTCTTCGGTGCGCTTTAACTGCTGGGCCAGGTCATCGAGGCGCGACTTGAGTTCCAGGCTCTTCTGGTAATTCTCCTGCAGCGCGGCAATGGTCTGGTCCTGGCTTTTGCTGACCTCCTCGTACAGCTCGTAGATCGAGGGGAAGCGCGCCCGGTAGAGGGCGGTGCGTGCGGATTTCGGACCGCTGATGCTGTCGTTGTCACGGACCTCGACAAAGTAGAGCAGTACTTCGTTGGGGAGCAGGGGCGAGGGGGAGAGATCCCAGGTGTAGGAGACCGTGGTGCTGGCCGCTTGCGGCCGCAGGAGCGGCAGAGGCAGCCGCCGGAAACGGCTGGAATCAATCGCTGCCGTGGTATCGCCGGCCACCTGGAAGGCAAGGGTCATGGCCGAGATCCCGTAATCATCCTGCGCCTGGATCAGCAGGGGCAGGGACATATCCTCATGCAGAGTAACCTCGTCCTCCGGCGCGAGAATGCGGACAAAGGGGTACTGATCCGGGAGCGGGCGCAGATGATAGAGGATCGGATTATCGCTGCGGAGGCCGCCGGCGTCCTCCAGCTCGGCGAAATAGGTTTCCTCCGCCCGGAGGGAAAAATGGGTGCTGAGGCGGCGGTCCTTGATCTCCAGGGGCAGCGGGGCGCTGGAGGAGAAGCGCAGCGCGGCGGTGACGACGGGCGTGTTGCTTTCCGCACGCCACTCGATGTGCGAGCCCTTGAGGGCGCTGACATCGCCGATATTTTCCTCGAGTTCGAAGGCCTCCGCATGGCTGTACGCCGGCGGCGTCACGCGCAGCTGCAGCGAGCGGATCATCGGCAGATCCGCAATGCGCAGATGGTAGCTCCGGCTCGCTGATTTTTGTTGCCAGATCCGGTACGCCAGGGAGTCGCGGAGCGCCGGGATGAAACAGGTGAAGGTGTCGCCGCGTCCGCGCGTCATCTCCATGCGTTCGCGCCGGCCGAAGCGGTCGAGCTCCAGCGCGAGATTGCCGCCAAGCAGGCTGCCGGACCAGGCGCGAATGGTCACCGGCGCCCCGCGCAATATCGTGGCATCTCCCGGAGAGACCGAAACCTGCAGGAGCGGCAGGGCGGTATTCTCCCGGCCCGGAAAGAGGGTGCGCTCGAGGCCGGTGGAGATGGTGCGGGGAAAGAGGCCCCAGGCGGCAAGAACGAGGCCTGCCGCGGCGGCGAGGCGGCGGCAGGCCCGGCGCGCCGGGGCGCGCTCGAGATGCGCCTGCAGATCGATCGCGGCAAAGAGCGTGGCGAGGCTGTCGGTTACCGCCCGGATCAGCTCCGGGGAGAGCGCGGCCCGCGCCGCGGGCGCGAGGTCGGCAATCTGCATGGCGTTGGCGAGACGGTCCTGGAGCTGCGGATAGCAGCGGCCGAGGCGCAGGGCGAGGCTGTTGAGCGAGGGCTGGTCGGGGCGGAAAAATCGCGCCTGCAGCGGCTGGCGCACGTGGCGCCACCAGGACCAGGCCAGAACCAGCAAAAACGCCAGCAGGAGCAGGAGACGACCCGCTTTGGGCACCGGGAACAAGGCGTTGCACAGCACCACGGCCGCGCCGGCGAGGAGCAGGTGCAGGGCCCACCGCGCCAGGGCCGCGCGCAGCGCCAGGCTCTTCTCCGCCCTCCGGAACTCAGCAAGCCCTTTCAAGCCAACCTTCGGCATGAATTCTCCACAACCCTCGATTTAATGGGTTAATGCGTAGACGATGATGTTCATGCCCATCTCCAGAGCCTTCTCCCGCACCTCGGGGGGATCATGGTGGACGTTCTCATCCGCCCAGCCATCGGATATATTGCTGTTGAAACAGTAAAAAAGAACCATGCGCCCGTCGTGAAACAGGGCGAAGGCCTGGGGCGCACCCCCGTCATGCTCGTGGGTCTTGGGCATCCCCTGCGGAAAGGAGAAGGGCGCCTGAAAGATGGGATGGGAGAAGGGCAGTTCCACCAGCTCGTGATCGGGAAACACCTTGCGTATCTCGCGCCGGAAGTGGTCGTCCATGCCATAATCGTCATCGGCGATGAGGAAGCCGCCGCCGGTCAGATAGGCGCGCAGCCGGGCTGCTTCCGCGCCGGAAAAGGAGATACGCCCGTGGCCGGTCATGAAGAGCACGGGATGGGCAAAAAGCTCCTCGTCCATCAGGGAAAGGCGCACTTCCTCTGCAGCGACCGCCAGGGTCGAGTGCGCACCCAAAAAGGCGAGCATATTGGGCAGGATCGAGGGATCGTTGTACCAGTCACCGCCACCGCTGTACTTGAGCCGGGCGATGGTAAAATCCGCGACGCCGCCTGCCGCCGGTAACAGCGGCAGGAGCATCAGTGCTCCGAGCAGGAGTATCGTGGATCTACGTTTGCTCTTCCTCATCCCGTTCCTCCCAAGAAAAAAAATCGGCCCAGAGCGGGCCGATTCGCACCAACAAAACACTGCTGCGGACCGTCTACTGTGAGAGATCATCCTTGATCTCCACATGGACCTCCTCTTTGAGCTGGTCGATCCAGGCATTGAAGGCCCGCTGCATCTTGTGATCGAGGGCGATCTGATGGATCCGGTCATAATCCTTGGTAAAGTCGAGTTCGCGTGCTGGTTCGCGTCGATCGACGCGCAGGATGTGAAAGCCATATTGGGTGCGCACCGGATCCGAGTATTCGCCCGGTTTCAGGCCGTTGACGGCGTAGACGAATTCCTTGGCGCGCTCACGCAGCTGATCGATCTCAAAGGTACCGAGACGGCCCTTATCCGCTTTCGAGGATTCGTCCTGCGAGTAGCGCTGGACCATATCCTCAAAGCTGGCCCCCTCCTTGAGTTTTCGGGCGATGGCCTTGATGGTGTCGGCTGCGGCGACCTCATCTTCGCGCAAGGGTTTGGGCGCAATCAGGATATGTCGGGTGTCTATTTTTTCACCCCGGCGTTCGACCATCTGGATGATATGGTAGCCAAACTGGGAGTAGATCACGGGACTGGTTTCGCCGGGGGCGAGTTTGAAGGCCGCCTCCTCGAACTCCTGGACGAACTCGCCGCGCGACATAAAGCCGAGATCGCCGCCGCGGCTGGCGCTGCCGGGATCTTCCGAGTTTTCACGCGCCAGTTCCGCAAAGTCCTCTCCGGCGAGGACGCGCTGGCGCAGGGCTTCGGCCTTGTCGTAGGCGATTTTGCGCGCCGCCTCTCCCGGCGTGGCCTTGATCAGGATATGGCTGAGATCGATCGTCTCCTTGATCGGGCCGATGGAATCCTTGTGGGCTTCGTAGTACTGCTCGACCTCGCGGCGGCTGATCTTGATCCCCTGCATCCGGGTCGATTGCACCGTGCGGATGCGCATGTTGCGCTCGATCTCCTCGCGGTAATTGCGGCGCACCTTGGTGAGCGAGGCTCCAAAGTATTCCTCCACCTTGTCCTCGCCGCCCAGCTGCTGGATGACATTGGCCATCTGCTGCTGCAAATAGCGCTCCACCTGCGCCTCATCCGCCTTGACCGTATCCTTGTCGGCTTGCACCAGGAGGATCTTTTGATTGATCAGATTGTTGAGCGTCTCCTGTTTGAGACGCGCAAACTCGCGCGGGGATTTCGTCGGATCGATCCGCAATTGCATCGCGGTCAAGTAGGCCCCTTGCGCCACCTCCGACTCGAGGATGACGTCGTCATCCACCACCGCGAGGATGCGATCGAGGATCTGCTGCGCCTGCAGGGGAGAGAGGGCCAGGCCGATCAGGCTCAGGGCCAGGCCGCACCGGTGCGCCAGCTTTACCAGGATGTCAGGTACAAAATTCATTCTTATTCTTTCTTTTTGATCGACTCCAGCAGGGTCATGTCCGCATACGGGACCAGTTCTCCGCTCAGCTGTGTGATCAGTTGTTGATAAGCCTTCTCTTTTTTCTGCGCCAGGACTCGCTCGATCACCTGCGGCCGCACCTCGTCCAGAGGCTGCATGCTACCTTTCTTCTGCACGCCCTCCAGCCGGATCAGATTGTAGCCAACCTCCGATTTCAGCGGGGCCGAAATCTCGCCCGGGCGCATCGCGCTCACGGCGCGGCTCAGCAGCGGCGAGAGCGCGCGCAGCGGCACATACCCGAGATCTCCCCCCTGGAAGCGGCTGCCGTCGATCGAATAGCGCCGGACGACCTCGGCAAAGGAGGTGCCGTCGTTCAGTTCACGCCGCGCGGTGCCGGCCTCGTCCGCCGTGCGCACCAGGATCAGCAGGGGATGATAGAGATCTTCCTCCGCCTGAAATTCCTCCTTCTGTTCCTGATAGTAGCGCTCGATCTCGGCATCGCTGGCGGTAATTCCGACGGCGAGCTGCTCCACCAGCGCGGTGGTGATATAGTCCCGGGTCATCTCCCTGAGCGCCCGCCGAACCTCGCTCTCTTTGTCGACGCCGCGCCGCAGCGCCTCCTGATAGAGCAGTTCCGATTCGATCCAGTGCTGGATATAGCGCTCGGCCTGGTCCCGGGCTGCCGGTGCGTCCACGCCCGGCGTGCGCTCGCGCACCTCCTGCAAGGTCAGCACCGTCTTGCCCACGCGCGCGACGATGCTCTTGTCATCTTTGCCGCGGCAGCTGATCAGGGCCAGGCAGAGGAGGAGGAGAGCGGCCGCGGCACGGAAGCACTTCTTCATGGAGAGGTCCGGGAATTAAAAGCTAAATTTAGATAAATATAGCAATTAAATAATACTTTCCAAGAACTTTTTCATCTGTTCGATGGCGCTCACGTGGTGATCGGCCGTGATTTCGAAGAAGAGGGTGTTCTGGCTCTGGCGCAGCTCGAAGGGATAGCATGCTTTTTCGACCATTTTACCCAGCCAGGGGCGGAATAGTTCCCCCTTGGGCAGGGCAGTGGCGAAGAATTTGCCGCTGATCTTGCCGTTTTTAACGCCGATCTCCTCGACCCGGGCCTGATGCGCCAGAAGCTTGACCAGGACATAGTCGAGAAGATGGCGGGCCGGCGCGGGCAGGAGGCCGAAGCGGTCGCGCAACTCCTGCTCGAGCGCCGCAATGGCCGGAGCGGTCTTCGCCTCGATGAGGCGCTTGTAAATGTCGACGCGATCGGCCGCGGCCGCGACGTAGGTGTTCGGGAGAAAGGCATCTCCCTCCATTTCAATGCGCGATTCCATGGGAAGTTGCGCTTCGGCAGCGGGCTTGGGGCGCTGCCCGGGCTGGAGTTCCTCGCGCAGTTCCTGGATGGCCTCCTCGATGATCCGGGCATAGAGTTCGTAGCCCAGGGCATCGACAAAGCCGCTCTGTTCCGCACCGAAGATATTGCCGGCACCGCGGATCTCGAGGTCGCGCATGGCGATCTTGTAACCCGAGCCGAGATGCGAGCATTCCTGGATCGTCTGCAGCCGCTTGATCGCGGTGCGCGTCAGTTTGCGCAGCGGCGGAATGAGAAAATAGGCATAGGCCTGATGGTCGGAGCGGCCGACCCGGCCGCGCAGCTGATACAATTGCGCCAGGCCGAAGCGGTCGGCGCGGTTGACGATCAGGGTATTGGCATTGGGCACATCGATGCCCGACTCGATGATCATGCTGCAGATGAGGCAATGGACCTGGCCCTCGGCGAAGGCAGTCATCACCTTTTCCAGCGCCGGGGCCTCCATCTGGCCATGCGCCACGGCAAAGTTGATTTCAGGCAAGAGCTCGGTCAGGAGATGATGGATCCCCGAGATCGTCGCCACGCGATTGTGAATGAAGAAGACCTGCCCCTTGCGCTCCACCTCGCGCAGGATGACCTCGCGGATGTGATCGCGTTCAAAGCGGCAGACCTCGGTGACGATGGGGAGCCGGTTGCCAGGCGGCGTGTTGATGAGTGACATGTCGCGCGCACCCATTAGTGCCATGTGCAGGGTGCGCGGGATGGGGGTCGCCGAGAGGGTCAGGGTATCGACGTTGGCCTTGAGCAGCTTGAGCCGCTCCTTGTGGAGCACGCCGAACTTTTGTTCCTCGTCGATGATCAACAGGCCGAGATCGCGGAACTGCACATCCCGGGAGAGGAGGCGATGGGTGCCGATGACGAGATCGATCTCGCCGCGGCCGACCTGCTGGATGATTTCGGTCAGCTGCCGGGCGCTCTTGAAACGCGAGAGCACGGCGATGCGCACCGGAAAGCGCGCCAGGCGCTCGCTGAACGTGGCGAAGTGCTGCTGCGCCAGCACCGTCGTCGGCACCAGCACCGCCACCTGCTTGCCATCCATCAGCGCCTTGAAGGCCGCCCGGACGGCCACCTCGGTCTTGCCGAATCCGACATCGCCGCAGACTAGGCGGTCCATCGGCGTGCCTTTCTCCATGTCCTCCTTGATCTCGTTGACCGCGTTGAGCTGATCGAGGGTTTCGTCAAACTTGAATGAGGCCTCAAGCTCCTTCTGCCAGACGGTATCGGGCGGAAAAGCGTGCCCCGGCCTGAGCTTGCGGACCGCATAGAGCTTGATCAGCTGCCCGGCGACCTCCTTGACCCGCGACTTGGTGCGGGATTTTAATTTATCCCACTCCTTGCCTCCCAGCTTGTTGAGCACCGGGATGTAGCCGTCGCGAGAGGAGTATTTTTGCACCTGGTCCATTTTTTCCAGCGGGACGTAGAGCATGTCGCCGCCGGCGTATTCGATCTGGATACACTCGCGTACGCGGCCATAGGCGTCGATCGGCTTGAGGCCGCGAAAGATGCCGACACCATATTCGATATGGACGACATAATCGCCCTCCTGGAGCTTGAGCATCTCGGCAAAGGAGACGGCGCGGCGTGAGGCCTTGTCTGCCTTGCTGAGACGGATGCGGCCGTACAATTCACGATCGGTGTAGACGTAGAGGTGGTGCTCCGGCCATTGAAACCCTTCGGAGAGATTGAGGGTGGCGACGTGGATATCCTCCACCTCTTCCCGGGCGACCAGGTCGCGGAGACGCAGGGTCTGGGACTCCGAATCGCAAAGGACCGCAACCGTCGAATTTGTGCCCGCTTGCGCCGCCGTCCGGCGGTGGGCCTCCACCTCCTGATAAAAGAGCTTGAGATTGCCGGCAAAATGAGCGTTGCGTTGTGTGGAAAACTCGATCTCCGGCAGGGCCAAACTTGACTTAAATGTATTTATTTCAAATATTTGAAAATTATTAATAACCTCAAGGATGGTATCGCGGCTTGTGTAAAAGCTTTCGAAGCTGAGGCCCTCCTCCTGGTGCTCCTGGAGATGGGTCTCGAAGCGGACGGAATACTCCTTTTCAAAATCCTCTAACTCATTAGATATCAATGTTTTATCAAAAAGAAGTATTGTACTTTCCGCCGCAAGATACCCGGTCAGCAGCGCCGTGAGTGGCAGCTGATCGAAGGGCTGATCGAAGACCGGGCCGTAGAGTCCCGCCGCGCTGAGGGGAAGCAGGGAGATGGCTTCGACCGGCTGCAGCGAGCGCTGCGTCTCGAGATCAAACTGGCGGATCGATTCGATGTGATCGCCCCAGAACTCGAGGCGCACGGGGTGGGTCTCCTCGAAAAGGAACAGGTCGATGAGGCCACCGCGGACCGACATCTCGCCCGGACGCTCGACCTGATGTTCGCGCACATAGCCGGCATGGACCAGCTCCTCGATCAGCTGGGCAAAGGAATACTCCTGGCCGGCGTGCAGGGAGAGGGTGGAGCGGGCGACACGCACCGGATCGGCCACCTTCTCGAGCAGGGCCGGCGCGGAGGTGACGACGACGCCCGGGCCGCCCCGCATCAGGGTGCTCAAGGCGTTGAGGCGCTGACCGACGACCGGGCCGAGGGGGCCGACCTCATTCCAGAGCTGTTTATCGTGCGGGGAGAAGAGCCCGAGTGCGGGGGCGGGCAGGAGTTCGACGAGATCGTCGTAGAACTGCCGCGCCTCCTCGGGCCGTGGGAAGAGGCAGAGCAGCGGGCGCGGGCGGCTCTGCTGCAGCGCCTCGACGAGAAAGGCCCGGGCGGCGCCCAGGCAGCCGTTGAGGACGAGGCTTCCGCCGCCGGCGCTCTCGGCCAGCACCCGCGCGAACGGGGCGCTGCGGCGGAAGGTATCAGCAATGGTTGTGATGATGGGAGGAGTCATGGATTCTCAACTTTGGCAATCATCCTGGCGCCGGCGCGGGTCCGGGTCAGGAGCGCAGGGCGATCGCGCGATGGACAAAGCCCTCGCCGCGCTGGAGCAGTTCGCGCGCTTCTGCAGCGGAAACCCCGGCAGTGATCATCACCAGGGCGGTTTTAACATGGCCATCGGCGCGCTTCAGGGTGGCCGCAGCGGTCTCATAGTCCACCTGGGCGGCCTGCATGACGATCTTTTTCGAGCGCTCCTCGAGCTTTTTCGAGGTCATTTGCAGATCGACCATCATGTTTTCCCAGACCTTGCCCAGCTGGATCATGGCAGTGGTGGTGATCATGTTCAGGATCAACTTGGTGGCGGTGCCGGCCTTCATGCGGGTGGAGCCCATCACCACCTCGGGCCCGACCACGGGGCAGATCGCCACATCCACCTGGATATTCATCTCGGAGCGCGGGTTGCAGGTTACATAGAGGGTTTTGCAGCCGAGTTCGCGCGCCTTGTCGACGGCGCCGATGACGTAGGGGGTGCGGCGGCTGGCGGCGATCCCGCAGACGACATCGCGCGGGGAGACGTTCTTCGCCAGGAGGTCTTGGGCGCCCATTTCGTAGCGGTCTTCGGCCCCCTCCTGGGCGCTCACCAGGGCTTTGAAGCCGCCGGCGATGATTCCTTGCACCATCTCGGGACTCACCCCGAAGGTGGGCGGGCATTCCGAGGCATCGAGGACGCCGAGGCGGCCGCTGGTTCCGGCGCCGACATAGAAGAGGCGCCCGCCCGTCTTGAAGGCCTGGACGATCAGTTCGACCGCCTGGGCGATATAGGGAATCTCGGTCCGCACGACCGCGGCAACCTTGAGATCTTCATCGTTGATTAGATGGAGCGTATCGGCGATCGACAGCTTGTCGATCTGGCGCGTCGCGGGATTGCGCGCCTCGGTGGTGAGGTTTTTGATCTCATCGAAGACCTGCTTGGACACAATTTCCTCCTCGAGGGGGTTCAGGCATTGCGGATCACGATCATTTGGCGCCGAGCCTCTGGATCGTCCGGGAGTTCCGGCATCGGCAGCAGGGCCGCCTCCAGGCCGGGGTATTTGCTGCGAAGCTGGCGCAGTTCCAGGGTCAGGTCGCCCCCTTTGAGGGCGGCCAGGCGGCCGCCGCGGTGCAGCAGGGGCGCGGACCAGCGCCACAGCTCCGGCAGACGGGCGACGGCGCGGCAGACGACCAGGTCAAAGAGGAGGCCGGGCGCGGTGGCGGGCAGGGTTTCGGCGCGTTCGCAGCGGACGCTGACATCCTTCCAGCCGAAGGTTCTCACCACCTCATTGAGAAAGAGGGCCTTCATCCGGCGCGAGTCCAGCAGCGTCAGCTGCAGCTCCGGCAGCTGGATCTTCATCGGCACCCCGGGAAAGCCGGCGCCGCTGCCGAGATCGAGCACCGTTGCAGAGGTGCCGAGCACCTCCGGCCGGCAGAACCAGAGGGATTCGCGCACATGCCGGGAGACGATGCGCCCGACATCCTGGCGCGAGACCAGGTTGGTGCGCTGGTTCCACTCCTCGATCAGATCGACGTAGCGCTCGGCCTGCTCTGCCTGCGGCATGGGCCAATGTACATCATTTGCAAGCTGCAACAAAGCACTTTTATTCTCCCTCTGCATGTTCCTCCTCTGCCGCTGGGGTTCCACGTGGAACACTGGCGCCGCGGCGCCAGCGGGCGATATGGATCAGCAGCGTGGCCACATCCTCGGGCGCCACACCGAGAATCCGCGAAGCCTGCCCGAGGGTGCGCGGACGGATGCGCTGCAGTTTTTCGCGGCTCTCGTGGGAGAGCGCCGTCAGTGCCGTATAGTCGATCTGCGCGGGAATCAGGGTCTCCTCGAGTCCGGCCATGCGCCGGATCTGCTCCTGCTGCCGCTGCAAGAATCCGGCGTATTTGACCTCAATCTCGACCTCCTCGCGCACCTCGCGCCAGAAGGGGGTGTCGGCGGCGAAGAGGGGATCCGGCCACAGGCCGGCCAGCATCTCGAGGCGCAGCTGCGGCCGTTTGAGCAATTGCGCCGCGCTCTCGCGGTATTCGATCGCTGCGCTCCCGGCCTCTTGCAGCAGGGGATTGATCTCCGCTGGTGCGGGCTTGAAGTCCTCGAGCCGGGTCATGGCTGCGGCAATCTCCTGGCGCAGGCATTCGCACTTTTGCCAGGCGGCCGCGTCGATCAGCCCGAGGTCATAGCCGTGCGCCATAAGGCGGAGCCCGGCGTTGTCCTGGCGCAGATGGAGGCGATTCTCGGCGAGCGAGGTGAACATGCGATAGGGCTCCGCCAGCTCCTTGGTGACCAGGTCGTCGATGAGGACGCCGATATAGGCCTCCTGGCGCGAAAGGATGAAGGGGGGCTCACCGCGCAGGGCGCGTACGGCGTTGATGCCGGCCATCAATCCCTGAGCCGCCGCCTCCTCATAGCCGGAGGTGCCGTTGATCTGTCCCGCCAGATAGAGCCCTGCGAGCACCTTGCTTTCCAGTGTCGGCCAGAGCTGGCTGGGGAAAAAGTAGTCGTATTCAATGGCATAGCCGAGGCGCGTCAGGTGCGCCCGTTTGAGCCCGGGGATCGAGCGAACCGCGGCGATCTGGATGTCTTCAGGAAGGCTGGTGGAAAAGCCGTTGAGATAGTATTCACGGGTGGAGTGCCCTTCGGGCTCGAGAAAGAGCTGATGGCTCTCCTTGTCGGCGAAGCGGTGGATCTTGTCTTCGATCGAGGGGCAATAGCGCGGTCCGACGCCCTGGATGACCCCCTGGTAGAGAGGGGAGCGATCCAGTCCCGAGCGCAGGATGGCATGGGTTGCGGGACCGGTGCGGGTCAGGTAACAGGAGAGCTGCGGATAATCGATCTCCGCGTGGTGATGCGAAAAGGGGACAATGCGGGCATCGCCGGGCTGCTCGGTCATGGCGCTGAAATCGATAGTGCGCCCGTCGAGGCGCGGCGGCGTGCCGGTCTTGAGGCGGCCGCTGCGCAGGCCCTGCGCGCGCAGTTGCTCGGTGAGGCCGGTGGCGGGCAGTTCACCGCTGCGGCCGCCGGAAAAATGGCTCATGCCGACGTGGATGAGGCCATTGAGAAAGGTCCCGGCGCAGAGAATGACCCGCTCGGCCCGCAGCGGGGTATCCACCTCGGTGATCACGCCCTGTATCCGTCCGCCGGCCAGGAGCAGCGCCTTGACGCTGTGCTGGCGCAGGGTGAGTCCCGGCTGCGCTTCGAGCAACTGGCGCATGCGGCTGGCATAGAGGAGGCGGTCGTTCTGCGTGCGTGGTGACCAGACCGCCGGTCCCTTGGAGCGGTTGAGCATGCGGAACTGGATCGCACTCTCATCCGCCACCCGGCCCATGGCGCCGCCCAGGGCATCGATCTCCTTGACGAGATGTCCCTTGGCGAGACCGCCGATGGCGGGATTGCAGGACATCTGTCCGAGGGTAAAAATATTCTGGGTGATCAGCAGGGTGGCGGCCCCCATCCGCGCCGCGGCCAGTGCCGCTTCGCAACCAGCATGGCCGCCGCCGATGACGATGACCTCATACCCCTGGTCGTGCGTCTTCACGGTGTCCTATTTCCTTCCGCATCCGGAGAACATGTTCCACGTGAAACATCCTATTTGCCGATGCAGAATGCGGCAAAAATATCATTGAGCAGATCGGCGCTGCTGACCTCTCCTGTGATCGTGCCGGCTGCGGCCAGGGCCGCGCGCAGATCGAGGGCGATGAACTCGCCAAACTGGCCCTCCGTCAGACTTTGCCGGGCCAGCAGCAGATGCTGCCGCACCTCCTGCAGGGCCGCAAAATGACGCAGCCGGGTGAGGACAACCCCCTCACCCGCAGGCTGCCAGGCAGCGACGCTGTCATGCAGGGTTTGCTGCAGCTCCGCGATGCCGCGGCCGCTGTAACAGGAGATCTGCAGCGCCCCGGCGAGATCGGGATCCGCCGCGGTCGCCGGGTTGGACGGGAGATCGCTCTTGGTGAGGATGCGCAGGGTGGCGACGCGGCGTTTTTCCGCGCCCAGGGCCAACACCCGGCGGTCGAGTTCATCGAGTGGCGTATGGGCCTCAAAGAGTTGCACCAGGATATCGGCGGACTCAACCTCCGCCAGGGTACGCGCAATCCCCTCCTGTTCGACCGACTCCGCAGGCGCGCGCAGGCCCGCCGTATCGACCAGCCGGAACAAGAGCCCGTCGAGCTCCATGCCCTCTTCGAGCGTATCGCGCGTCGTACCCGGAAGCGGCGATACAATCGCACGCTCGCGGCGAAGCAGGCTGTTCAGCAGGGTGGATTTGCCGACGTTGACCTTGCCCACCAGCACCACCCGTGCGCCCTCGCGCACGATCCGGCCATAGTTATAGGTGGCCAAAATGGTGTCGATCTCGGCCAGCGCTGCCTGCATCAGGGCGGTGAGCTGGCCGCGTTCGACGAATTCGACCTCCTCGCTGAAATCAAGTTCAAGCTCAAGCAGGGCGCAGCCTGCGCGCAACCCTGCAGTCAGGCGCTGCAAAGCCGCGGAGAGGCCGCCGTGCAGCTGCGCCAGCGAAAGATCGGCGTCGCGGCGGCTGTGCGCCGCGATCAGATCGGCGATCGCCTCGGCCTGGATCAGATCTATCTTGCCGTTGAGGAAGGCGCGGCGGGAGAACTCCCCCGGTTCAGCCAGGCGCGCTCCATACTGCAAGAGCAACTCCAGCAGGCGCCGTACCACCACCATGCCGCCATGGCAGTTGATTTCGATCATCTCCTCGCCGGTGAAGGAGTGCGGAGCGATATAGCTGTGCAGCACCACCTCATCGACCTCACGGCCGTCCGGCGCGGCGGGGTCGCAAAGATAGCCATGGAATCGTGCGGCTTTGGCGCCGTCCACGCCCGCTCTTCCCGAAAACAGGGCAGCACAAAGAGCGCGGCAGCCGGCGCCGCTGAGGCGGATGATCGCCAGCGCACCGGTACCCGGCGGGGTGGCCAGTGCGGCGATGATATCGTTGTGTGCTTCGTTGGACATTACCAGACCCTAAACAAGAATGCCCCGCTCGTGAAAGCGGGGCACATCATGGCACGGCATCCGGAGCGGTCTCCTCATCAGACCCTGCGTTTGGCGGGAACCGCCACCGGCTCGTTCAGACCCATAAAATACTTCTGATGGATAATCGCGATGATATTGAACAGGGTATAATAGAGATTGAGCCCGGAGGGAAAATTATTGAAGAGCAAGGTCATAAAAATGGGCATGAAATAGACCATGGCCTTTTGTTTGGGATCGCTGATCGACATCTTTTGCTGAACGATCATCGTCAGTCCCATCAACAGAGGCAGGATATTGACGCCGTTGCCGTACATCGGGATCGAAAAAGGCAGGGTAAAGACGGTATCGGGGCCGGAGAGATCCTTGATCCACCAGAAAAAACCCTCCTGGCGCAGCGAGATGGTGGTGCGAAAGACAATGTAGAGGGCCCAGAGGAGCGGCATTTGCAGCAGAATGGGGAGACATCCGCTCATCGGATTGACGCCCTCTTCCTTGTAAAGCTTCATGGTCTCGGCGTTGAGGCGCTGCGGATCCTTGGCATACTTTTCTTTTAACTCCTCCATCCGCGGCTGTAGCGCCTGCATTCTTTTCATCGAGACCGTGCTCTTGTGGGTCAGCGGCGCTGTGATCAATTTGATGATCAGCGCAAAAAGGAGGAGCACCAGACCATAATTGGGGATCACCGCATGAAGCTTTTTGAAGGTCCAGAGGATGGCGATGCTGAAGGGCTGAATGATCACCGCGCCCATGTCCATGAACTTTTCCAAACCAATCTTGTAGGACTTGAGGAGGTCGTCATTCATCGGGCCGATGAATATTGTAAAACGGTCCCGGCTGCTCTCGCGCGTCAAAGGCATGCCCAGGCCGATGGCATATTTTTTCCACTTGAGTTTGCTGTCGCCTTGCCAGATAAATTCCTGCCCGAGCGTGGTCGCGGAGGCGCCCTTTTGCGAGACCGGAATGATCGCGTAGGCAAAATACTTGGTGCGCACTCCGACCCAGTCGATGCTGCCGCTCTCCTTCTCGAGAACTCCACGAGTTTTGCTGATTTTGTTGACTCGCCCGGCGGCCGCTACCGCTGCCTTGGCATAGTACATGTCCTCGGCGAGACGCACCTCCGAACTGGCCAGGCCATTGGGCGCCACAATCTGGTACGATTTGTCTGCGACCAGCGAACCCATGTTTTCGAGGCTGACCTCCAGATCGAAATCATAGCGTCCGCTGCGGAAGGTATAGCTCTTGCTGATGAAGCGGCCGTCCGGGAATGGACGCGTGAAGGTCAGCGTCGTACCGCCGGGGGTGGCCATGATCATACCCTGGTCATCGCAGGCGAAATTGTAGAGGCCGGTTCTCAGGGTATCCTCATCCCGGGTGACAAAATCGAGGCCGAGGTTTTCCCGGCCGTTTTCCGGGAGCAGCGAAACCAGTTCGCTGCCGCTTTTGCGGTACTTTTTCAGGGTCCAGCTTTGCAGGGTGCCGCCGCGGGTGGAAAAAACCGCCGTGAAGAGATCGGACTCGACGGTAATTTCGCGCGCGGGCTGCTGCATCTCCTCCTGCAAGGTACGCTGGCCCGAATCGTCGGGCGCGCTGCTCAGGCTTTCCGCCGCCAGCGTACCCTCCTTGACAACCCGGGTAGCCACGGAATCAGCGGTGGCAGGGCGGGTCTGACGCGCTTCCAGCTGCTTTTTATAGCTGTCGGGAAAGAAGATCTTTTGATAGATGGGGCTCTGGACGAAGAGAAACACCAGTCCGATCAGCAGAAAAGCGAGAATGGTCTTTTTGTCGAGGTTCATGGCTGGTCCTATACAGGGTCATATCCGCCCGGAAAAAGCGGATTGCATTTGAGCAAGCGAATGAAGGCCTTGCTACAACCTTTAATAATTCCATATTTTTCAATTGCTTGCAAGGCATATTCCGAGCAGGTTGGCTGAAAGCGGCAACTGGGAGGGAGCGCCGGTGAGATCGCATGCTGATAGAAACGAATAAGCGAGAGGAGGATCGGTTTTACGGGATTGTTATTCACTATCGTGGCGTTTTCCTTGTTGGCTTCCCTGCGGCGGGAGGCTCATGGGGCCGGCTGATCGTGCCATACGACGGATGATCTGTGCGACCAGGGCCCGGAAATCGTTTTCCAGCGCGGTGAAGGGAGCGTTCAGGGCGCGCTCACGTGCGATAAGGATGAAATCCCCCGTGATGCTGATCTCTTCCTGATGGCGTCGCCACACCTCGCGTCCGAGGCGGCGCAGGCGGTTTCTCTGCACCGCAGAGAGGCCGTGTCTGGCTGAAAATCCCATGCGGCGCAGTTCATTCTCGTTATAGAAAACGGAAAAGTAGCTGCCCTGAAAGAGCAAGCCCCTCTTGATGAGTTCGGAAAACTCGGCGCGTTTCTTGATCATGGCCGAGTGGTCGAGTTTAGCGCGGGGCACGAGGGGCGTACCGGTTATTCGTCACTGACACTCAATTTTTTGCGTCCTTTGGCTCTGCGCCGCGCGAGAACGATGCGGCCGTTTTTGGAGGCCATTCTGGAACGGAACCCATGCTTGTTGATCCGCTTCCGTTTGCTGGGCTGGAATGTAGGTTGCATGTAGGGAATCTCCTTTTAAAATGGATATTAGCTTATATAATTACGAATTTTCTTTTAAAAAATCAAGCATTTATTTTGTCTTCAGCCCGGTGCTGCGGATGTGCCCGGATGGGCCGCTGTGTTTTGTTCCCCGTCTGCAGAAGGCCGGTACGCCGCTCAGTGCCGTCTGCCACCCGAAAAAAAAATCAATTTTGCTGTTGCAAATCACCCGGCTTTTACTAACATTTAAAGGGAAAACCGGAACTTTGAGAAAATGTGGATAACTGCAAGGCTGTTCACCTGAAAGCAGCTGCCGGCCGGCAGCATCGCCAGGTGGTGTGGATAATCCCGACGGGATTCCGGTGTTAACCCATCCATTTTCAAGGCTTATATAAAAATATCCCGCCTTGATGGATGTGAATAACTTGATCTTTATTGTGGATAACTCAGAATTACCTTGTAACGTAGCATCCGGAGCCGGGGCAGGACGATATGTTGACAAGCAATCCTCTATTACGTGACGGGAGCCATATGCAGTACGATCATACCGAGATCTGGGACAAGGTCCTCGCCATCCTCAAGGATGAAGTGCACCCCAACACCCTGCTCACCTGGTTTCGACCGATTCGACCCCTCAAACTGGATGACAAGTCCCTGACCATCCAGGTCCCCAACCAATTTTCCTACGAATGGATCGAGCAGCAATACGGCGGCATGATGAACCAGGCGCTGTCGCAGGTCATGGGTAACGGCTTCAAGCTGTCCTATTCCATTCGCATGGATTCGCCCCTGCCGCCAGAACTGAGCGTGCCCGTGCCGGTCAGACCCGTTGCCTCTGCCGTTCCGGCCGGACCGCGGCATCCGGACAATCTCAATATCCGCTACTGCTTCGACAGCTATGTCGAGGGCGAGTGTAACAAATTTGCCAAGGCTGCTGCTCTCGCGGTCGCCAAATCGCCCGGATCGACCACCTTCAATCCGCTGGTGGTCTATGGCGGTGTCGGCCTGGGCAAGACGCATCTGATTCAAGCCATCGGAAACTACGCCAAGGAGCAGAATCCCGCAACGCGTGTTCTCTATGTCGATAGCGAGCGCTTTACCGCCGATTTCATCAATTCGATTCAGAAGAACAAGACCACCGAGTTCAGCGGACTGTACCGCAATGTGGATATCCTGATGATCGACGACATCCAGTTTTTCGGCAATAAAGAACGCACCCAGGATGAATTTTTCCATACTTTCAACGCCCTGCACCAGAAGGGCAAGCAGATCATCCTCTCCTCCGATCGCCCTCCCAAGGATCTGCTGGGCATGGAGGAGCGTCTCAAATCGCGTTTTCAGTGGGGTCTGGTCGTCGATATCCAGCCTCCTGATCTGGAAACGCGGCAAGCGATTCTCCAGAAGAAGGCCGAGGAAAGTTCGATCGAGCTGCCTCCGGAGATTTTCCATTTCATCGCGACGCACATCACCTCCAATATCCGCGAACTCGAGGGGGCGATGATCCGTCTGCTGGCCTATGCCTCGTTGAACGGGATCGATATCACGCTTGAACTCGCCAAAAAGGTCCTGCGCGATGTCTGCATCAGCAAGACGCGCGCGATCAGCATTGAGTACATCCAGAAGGTGACGGCTGAACATTTTGCCTTTCCGGATGATTTGCTGCGCTCCAAAACGCGCAAGAAAGAGATCGCCCAGGCCCGGCAGATTTGTATGTATCTCTGCAAATCGCTCACCGACAGTTCCCTTAAAACCATCGGACTGCACTTCGGCGGGCGTGATCACAGCACAGTCATTCACGCCCTCAATTGCACGGAAGAGATGATGCGCGGCAATGTCAAATTCCGCGAGGATGTTGATGCCATTCGTAGCAAGATCGAGATTTCCCAGCTTTGAGGGTACCCATGTGCACAAGATGTGAAATTGCTGTGCAAAACCAGCTGAAGGGTGTGGACAAGGTCAGGGTTATCCCCGCGCGGTGCCAGACCAGGGCCCTGGCGTGGATAAAAGCGCCCTTATCCCCGCCCGATGCACACCGGTTTGTGTAAAACCCGCCGCAGGGGGTCCATGTGCTTACTTGTTGTTTTCAAGCGGCCGAACGCGTCACAAAAATCCGGATTTTTTGCTTATCCACATATCCACCCTGCCTACTACTACAATTATCTTGATATATATTTTTTTATTATATAACTTAGAGGATTAAACCAGCCTTTTTCGCATGGAGGAAAACATGAATTTTTCGGTTTCCAAAAAGGACTTTTTCGACGCCCTGCAGAAAGTGATCGGCGTTGTGCCGCCCAAAACCACGATCTCCATACTTACCTGCATTCTGCTCGATCTCCGCAATGGCAAGCTGTCGCTGACCGGAACGGACCTCGAAATTTCGATCACGACTACGCTCGACGTCGACGGAAGCGAGGAGGGCTCGGTGGCCATTCCGGCCAAAATCCTGGTCGAAATCGTGCGCGAACTGCCCGATGTTCCCCTGAATATTTACTCCGATGCCGACAACAAGGTCACCATCAAGACCGACAAGGGGGAATACAAACTCGCCACCCAACCGCGCGAGGATTTTCCACAGATCAGCGTCGAGGAGGGCGAACTGGCCTTTCAGATCAAGGCCGAACTGCTCGGCCGCATGGCGGAACAGACCATGTTCGCCGTTTCGACCGATGAATTGCGTCCCGCCCTGACGGGCATCAATATGGAACTGCTTCCCGGCGAGATCCGCTTCGTCGCCACCGACGGTCACCGCCTGGCCAAGATCACGGTCAGCAACGGCATGCTCAGTGACGATGTACGCCGCAATCTGATCGTCCCCACCAAAACCCTGCATCTGCTCCTGCGCAATTTACAGGAGCAGGCTCCGGTCGGCATCCAGATCGGCGAGGATCATATTGTGTTCACGCTGGAACGCGCCGTGGTCTATTCAAAGCTGATTTCCGGCACCTATCCCAATTACGAGCGCGTTCTTCCCAAGGATAATGATAAAAAACTGCAGATCAACCGCGAGCTGCTGATCGCCAGCCTGCGCCGCGTCTCTATTTTCTCCAGCTCCCTGACCCATCAGGTGCGGCTGATGGTTTCGGCTGATGAAATGACCATTCGCTCCGAGGATCTGGAGTTCGGCGCGGAGGCCAAAGAGACCATCCCGGCCACCTTCAACGGCGAGTGGTTGCAGATCGGCTACAATGGCACCTACCTGATGGATGTTCTGCGCCATCTCGAGGGCGAAGAGGTCATTTTCGAGTTGAAGGATGCGACCAGCGCCGCCATCCTCAAGCCGGTTGAAAAGAAGGTGGACGAGGAGATCATCATGCTGCTGATGCCGATCCGCATCAATGAGGCCGCACCGGCAACGGGAACCGAGTACTCCTACAGTGCCGAGTAGGAATCGGCCCGATCATGCTCCTGCGCCGTCTGGTTATCGATTGTTTTCGAAATCTGGGTTCCCAACAGCTCGACTTTTGCAGCCACAAAAACTATCTTTTTGGTGAAAATGCCCAGGGCAAGACCAATTTGCTCGAGGTGATCTATCTGCTCTGCCTCTGCAAGTCGTTTCGCACCGCCAGCGACGCAGAGATGGTTCCCCTGGGCAAAGAATATTTCAGTATCACCGGCCATTTTATCGGCCAGAATTCGATTGAACACGAGATCCATTTGCGCTACCAGACCGCGTCCGGAAAACTGCTCGTTCTTGATGGCAAACCGCTGCATCAGCTCTCCCGCCTGGTGGGGCAATTTCCGGTTGTGGTACTGTCCGTCGCCGATTATGATATCACCCATGGTTCCCCGCAACAGCGCCGGCGTTTTTTCAACATCCTGGCATCCCAGTGTTCAACCCGCTACCTGAACGATCTCAAAGAGTATGACAAGATCATCAAGCAGCGCAACCGCATCCTCTGGCTCGGCCAGAACAGCAGAATGCAAGCGCGCGATGATCTGGCGGTCTGGGATGAGCAACTCATCTCCCGGGGAACGGCCTTGATGCGTTTCCGCCAGCGCCTGGTGGCGGAGATGAGCGAGGTTCTCGCCTCCCGTTATCAGCGGATCGCCGGGGATTCGGACGCGCGGCTGACCATCACCTATCAGCCCAATGTCACGGGCGGGGGTGAGGCGGAGATGGAGCAGCAGTTTGCTGAGCGCTTGCGTCAGAGGCAGAGCGCCGAGGCCGCGCGGGGCGTGTCGCTGGTTGGACCCCATCGCGATGATTTTCTTTTTCAGATCGGGCCGCGCCCGCTGCGCCAGTATGGTTCGCGGGGGGAGCACAAAAGCGCCTTGATCAGCCTCAAGGCCGCGGAACTGGACCTGTTAAAACGCCACCTGCAGATGACACCGCTGCTGCTGCTGGACGATCTCTATGCCGAGCTGGACCAGGAGCGCGGCGAGCGGGTCATCGATCTCTTTTCCGAGGAGGGGCAGTGTTTCATCTCCGGCACCTCCGCCGATTATGCCTCCCTGCAGCATCGGCTGCAGCGGGGCGAGCGGGAGGAGCTCTTTTTGGTAGGCGGCGGCGAGATCAGAAGGGCCGGAATTGGCGAGGGATAAAATCCAGCATATTTCCCTGGGTTTGGGCCAGCTGGTCAAGCAACTGGGATTGGGAGAGCGTCTGCGCCAGCAGCGCGTTCTGGACGAGTGGGCCCGGATGGTGGGGGAGCGCATCGCCGCAGTTTCGCGGCCCGAACGGATCCAGGATGGGGTGCTTTATGTGCGGGTCTCCTCGGCAAGCTGGCGGATGGAACTGCTCTTTCAAAAAGCGCTGATCCTGGAAAAAATTGCCACAGCTCTGGGCGAAGATCTTGTCAAAGACATACGCTATATCTAAAACGGGCACTGTGAAGGGCATGAATACCAGCAAAAACAACAACAGATACGACGCCAGCCAGATTCAGGTTCTCAAGGGACTGGAGGCGGTACGGCTGCGCCCGGCGATGTACATCGGCGATGTGGCCGTGCGCGGGCTTCACCATCTGGTCAACGAGGTGGTGGATAACAGCATCGATGAGGCCCTGGCCGGCTACTGCGACGAAATCGAGGTGACCATCAATCAGGATGAGAGCGTCACGGTCAGCGACAACGGCCGCGGCATTCCGGTGGATATCCATCCGGAACAAAACCGCTCCGCCCTCGAGGTGGTCATGACCATGCTGCATGCCGGCGGCAAGTTTGACAAAAAGGCCTACAAGGTTTCAGGGGGACTGCATGGCGTCGGCGTTTCGGTGGTCAATGCCCTCTCGGAGTGGCTGGTGGTCGAGGTTGCCCGCGACGGCGGGCTCTATCGCCAGCGGTATCTGCGCGGCGTTCCCGAAGGTCCGGTCAAAAAAGCGGGTGCGCGCAAGAGCACGGGCACGAAGACGACCTTTTTGCCGGACGGGGAGATTTTCAAAAAACGCAAATTCAGTTTCGAGATCCTTTCCGAGCGGTTGCGCGAACTGGCCTTCCTCAATCCCAACCTGAAAATCTCCATCACCGACGAGAAGAGTGGCAAGAGCAACAAATTCAAGTACAAGGGCGGGCTCAGCGCCTTCATCGAATATCTCGATCAGGGGCACACCACCATCACCAAAAAGCCCATCTACCTCACCGGCGAGCGCGACGGGATTCCCGTCGATATCGCCTTTTCCTATAATGACTCCTACAACGAAAACATTTACTCGTACGTCAACAACATCCATACGGTCGAGGGCGGGACGCACCTGGTGGGCTTCAAGGCGGCGCTGACGCGCACGCTCAATAATTTTGCGGCCAAGAACAAGCTGCTCAAAAATGGCGACAGCACCCTGAGCGGTGATGATGTGCGCGAGGGTTTGACCGCGATCATCAGTGTCAAGGTGACCGAGCCGCAGTTTGAGGGCCAGACCAAGACGCGCCTGGGTAACAGCGAGGTCAAGGGCATCGTCGAGGCTCTGGTCAACGAGCAGCTCGGCAAGTTTTTCGAGCAGAACACCGCTGCGGGCAAACGCATCATCGAAAAATGCGTGGTGGCCGCACGCTCGCGCGAAGCCGCCCGCAAGGCGCGCGAGCTGACGCGGCGCAAATCCGCGCTCGAGAATGACAGCCTGCCCGGCAAGCTCGCCGACTGTTCCTGGGCCGAACCGGAGCGGACCGAGCTCTTTATCGTGGAAGGTAACTCGGCCGGCGGCAGCGCCAAACAGGGCCGGGACCGCCGCTTTCAGGCCATCCTGCCCCTGCGCGGCAAAATCCTCAACGTCGAAAAAGCCCGTCTCGACAAGATGCTCTCCAACGAGGAGATTCGCACCATCGTTTCCTCCCTGGGCACGGGCATCGGCCGCGACGATTTTCAGGCGGAACGGATCCGCTATCACAAAATCATCATCATGACCGACGCCGATGTCGACGGCTCCCATATTCGCACCTTGCTGCTCACCTTCTTCTTCCGCCACATGCGCCCGATCATCGAGCAGGGCTATCTCTATATCGCCCAGCCGCCGCTCTATCGCGTCGCCAGCGGCAGCGAGGAGCAGTATGCCTACGATGAGGAGGAGGTGCAAAAGATCCAGGAAAAATACCGGCAGCAGAACCGTACGGCCAGCCTGCAGCGCTACAAGGGACTGGGGGAAATGAATCCGCCGCAGCTCTGGAAGACGACGATGGATCCGCAAAACCGCACGCTGCTCCAGGTGACGGTGGAGGAGGCCTTTGAGGCGGATCATATCTTTTCGATGCTGATGGGCGACGATGTCGAACTGCGCCGTCAGTTCATTGAGGAGAATGCCCGGTATGTGCGCAATCTCGATGTTTGAGGTGTGGTGTAACCCTAACGACGAAATAAGATGACGGAAAACAGCGAAAAGATCCTCCCGGTATTTATCGAAGAGGAGATGAAGAGTTCCTACATCGATTACTCGATGTCGGTGATTGTCGCCCGCGCCCTGCCGGATGTCCGCGACGGTCTCAAGCCGGTGCACCGCCGTGTTCTTTTTGGCATGCTCGGGCTCGGTATCCGGCCCAATTCGCCCTATAAAAAGAGCGCGCGTATCGTCGGTGAGGTGCTCGGCAAGTACCATCCCCACGGCGACACCGCGGTTTATGACGCCATGGTGCGCATGGTGCAGGATTTTTCCCTGCGCTATCCCCTGGTCGACGGCCAGGGCAACTTCGGCTCGATCGACGGGGATGCCCCGGCGGCGATGCGTTATACCGAGGCGCGTTTGGCGTCGATCTCCGATGAGGTCTTGCGCGACATCGAGAAAGATACCGTCGATTTCGTTCCCAATTTTGATGATTCTCTCAAGGAGCCGCTGGTGCTGCCGGCGCTGCTGCCGACCCTGCTGGTCAATGGCGCAGCGGGCATTGCCGTCGGTATGGCGACCAACATCCCGCCCCACAACCTGCGCGAGGTGGTTGACGCCCTGGTCGCGGTGATTGAAAAACCGGATCTCAAGCCCGAGGAGGTCCGCAAATACATGAAGGGCCCCGATTTTCCCACCGGGGCGATCATTTCCGGCGATGAAGAGATCGCGGCCTATTTCAAGCACGGCCGCGGCAAGCTCACCGTGCGCGCACGGGTCCACGTGGAGGATGTCAGCGGCGGCCGTCATCGCATCGTGGTCACCGAGATTCCGTATCAGGTCAACAAGACCTCCCTGATCGAACGGGTGGCCGAAATGGTCCGCGAGAAAAAGATCGATGGTCTGTACGACATCCGCGATGAATCCGATCGCGACGGCATGCGCATCGTCTTCGAACTGCGCAAGGAGGCCGATGCGGAGGCGGTCCTCAAGGATCTTTTCCGCTATACCCAGATGCAGACTACCTTCGGTGTGATCCTGCTGGCGCTGGTGGACGGCCAGCCCAAAGTGCTCAATGTCAAGCAGATGCTCGCGGAGTTTCTCAAATTCCGCCATGAGGTCATCCTCCGCCGCTGCAAATACGAGCTGGAAAAGGCCGAGCAGCGCGCCCATATCCTCGAAGGCCTGAAAATCGCCCTCGACAACATCGATGCGATCATCGCGCTGATCAAAAAATCGAAGGATGTGGATACGGCGCGCAAGGGGCTGATCAAGACCTTTAAGCTATCTGAAATCCAGGCCCAGGCCATCCTCGACATGCGCCTGCAACGCCTCACCGGCCTGGAACGCAAAAAGATCGAGGATGAATACAAGGAACTGATCAAGCTGATCCAGCGCCTTAAATCCTTACTGGCGAGCAAATCCCTGCGCATGCAGCTGATCAAGCAGGAACTGCTCGAGCTGAAAGAACACTATGGCGATAACCGCCGGACGCAGATACTGACCCGCAGCAGCAACGGCGCGCAATCGCTGGAGGAGATGGTCTCGGACGAGGAGTTCATCATCGCGCTGACCCGGCGGGGAAGAATCGGCCGCTTCAGCCCGGTTGATTACAGTGCCGAGGCGGCCGCCGGACTGCTGGGCGAGAAGGATTATCTCCGCTTCGCGCTGCGATCGGTCAACAGCCAGTTGCTGCTTTTCGTCAGCCGCTCGGGGCGGGCTTATCTCTCGCGCACCAGCTTCATCCCCCTCGCCTCCGAGGAGGTGAAAGGCGGCGAGATCGGGCGGCTGCTCCATTTCAAGGAGGAGGAGGAGATCATCGCCTGTTTTGCGGTGCCGAAGCAGAACGGCGAACGTTATCTCTTCCTCGCCACCCGCCAGGGTTTGGTGAAGAAGATCAATTTTGAGGAGTTGCAGCGGATCAAGGAGGGGGGCCTGGCCGTGGTCGGCCTGCGCGATGAAGATCTTTTGATCGGAGCGGGGGTGACCGACGGCAAGACGCAGGTCCTGCTGGCGACGCAGCAGGGCAAGAGCATCCGTTTCTCCGAGGAGGATGTCCGCGACATGGGTGCCGCCGCGGGCGGCATCAAGGGGATCGAGCTGGAGCAGAAGGATCAGGTGATCAGTCTGGCGCTGCTGCAACGCGAGGAAACAGCGGTGATGAGCGTGACCCGTCTGGGATTTGGCAAGCGCACTGCGCTGGAGGAATACAGCATCATCAAGCGCGGTGGCAAAGGCATCGTTAACAACAAGTGTTCGGAGAAATCGGGCGAGGTCGCCGCCGTGCTCGAATCCAGGGTGCAGGATATTTTTGTCGTGGTGACCAAGAAAGGCAAGCTCAAGCGGATCAAGGCCAAGGAGATCAAGATGAGCGGGCGTGGGACCCAGGGTGCCGCCCTGGTCAACATCGTCAAGGGCGACGAAATCGTCAGCGCCTTTGTCGTGCCCGATCCGCAGAGCAAGAAGCGGGCTTGAACGGAAAGAGAGCCGGCGTCATAACGGCAGGAAGAGGGAGGATGAAAAGATCACATCACTATCGCGTAGTTGTGGTGTCCGCTCTGCTTGTTCTGGGTGCGGCCGCGGCGCTTTTCGCCCTCAGCGGGGGTATTCCGGAGCAAAAAGGCGTCGTCACTCTGGTCGAGGGGTCGGCCAAGAAGCAGCGGCTGGCGGAGAGCGACTGGCACAGCGTGGTCAAGGATTCCCCGGTTTCCTCCGGCGAGCGGGTGCGCACCTTCATCGAATCGCGCGCCGAGCTTGAGATCGCCCGGCTGGATCGGATCCGGATGGCGCCGCGCACGACGATCGACATTGTCAAACTCTATGAAGAATCGCTCGAACAGCGGCGCGAATCGCAGATCGTGCTGCAATCGGGGGATTTGTGGGCCCAGGTCGGCAAGAAGAGCGAAACGCAGACCTTTACCATCACCACTCCGGTCGCGGCTGCGGCGATAACGGGCACGACGCTGCGTCTGAGCGTGGCGGCCGATTCGAGCGCGGAACTCAAGGTCTACACGGGAGAAGTGGTGCTGAGCCGGGCGGCAACGCCGGCCGGCCCCGGCGCAAAAGGAGGGGTGGCGCCGCAGCAGGTTCCCGGACCCGCCGAGGTGGCAGGGCCGCATGCGGTATCGCTCGATGAATGGCGGGTGATCGTCCGGAGCATGCAAAAGGTACGGGTCAATGGCCGTGGTCAGGTGGTGCAGAGCGGTGCATTCAGCAGCAATGATGCCGACGAGCAGAGCGACTGGGTGCGGTGGAACCAGCAGCTGGACCGGTTGCATCCCTGATCAGAAGGTGTAGCCTGCCGAAAAATACCAGCGCGTGCGGCCGTTGCTGGCCTTGCCATAAGCGACGGAGACCGGTCCGGCCAGGGTTTTGGCTGACAGGGCGACGCCGCGGCCCGAGATGAAGTCACTGCCCTTGACGTCGACGGAGCTTTCCCAGACCGCGCCGAAATCGATGCGGGTGGAAAGGTAAAAGTTGAGATAGTTTTTCCACGGCAGGGCATAGCGATACTCCAGACTCCCCAGAATCAGATTGCGCCCGCACCACTCCTCTTCCCGCAAGCCATAGAAAGAATTTTCCCCGCCGATCTTATACTGTTCCGAAAAGGGTGTGGTCAAATCCGCGGTGCCCCAGAGGAGCCGGGGCGAAAAGGTGCTGCGCTGTTTCCAGGTCCAGTAGGTGGTGAGCAGGTTCTGCACCATGAAATAAGAGATATCGGCGCCAAGAAATTTGCCGGACGAGAGTTCATAGCTGAAGGTGAAATATTTGCCGTGCCGGGGGTACAAGGTCTGGTCGCGGGTATCGACGATGCTGGTGAAGCCGATGGTGTTGACCAGCAGGTCGCCGGAGGCCGGGACCATGCCGGCGAGGGTGTGGAGGTTGGTCTTTTCCAGACGCATGAAACCCGAGAGCTGGCCGAGGCGGGCGAGCTGCATGCCCAGGCTGAAGAGGGCGCCGCTCGTGCGCCGCTCATATTCGCCGGCCCCGGAAAAATGGGTATAGTAGAAACGTTTGGCGTACTCCTCCTTGATCACCATCTGGCTGGTGAGGCTGGATTTCAGCAGGCGGCTGGTGTTCAGCTGGAGGGAGGTCTTTTGATCTCGGTCGCCGTATTGGCCGTGCCAGGTCAGTTCATTGGCCGTGCCGAAGATATTGTCATTGGCGACTTCGACAAAAGCGCGGCCGTTGCGTTCCACATCATAGTGGCTGCCGAAGCGGAGAATGGTGTATTTCTTCTCCGCGAGCCGGACGATGATTTCCCAGCCGGCGGGGCTGGACTGCGGCATGAGAGTGACCGCATCAAAGAGACCGGTGCCGAAGAGGTTGGTGACGGCGGTCTGCGCCTTTTCGCGCTGGAAAAGGTCGCCGCTTTTGAGGGAAAAATCGCGTTCGAGGACCCACGATCGGGTGACCGCTGCGCCCTCGAATTGAATACGGACTATTTTTCCCTCATCGATCCAGAGATCGGCAATGCCGCTTGTGGCGTCGAAATGGATACTCTTCACCTCCGCGAGCGAGTAGCCGGCCTCGCGATAGCGCTGGATCAGCTCCGCCAGGGCTGTGCGGGCCTGGTGGCGATTCAGTGGCCGTCCGAGCTGCGGGGCAAAGGGCAGCAGGAGCAGGCTGTCCGGAAAGACCGAATTGCCATGCAGGCGGATTTTGTTGAGTTCCGGGAAGGGAGTGAGCTGATAAATCAGCGTGGTGTCCTGGTCGATAACGGCAATCCGCGCAGCGACGTCCTGATAATAGCCCGTTTCATGGAGTGTTGCCAGATTGGCATGGATATCCGCAAGGGTATAGGGCCGGCTGGTCCGGGTGTCGACGAGTTCGGAAAAGCCGAGGTGGAGGGTGCTTTCGAAAAGGATCTTTTGCACGCGAAAAGTATCCGGGTCGGCAGGGGCCAGGTCGCGGGCCTTGGCGGCGATGGCGCGCTGCAGTTGCGGAATGATCTCCTGCGTCCGGGAGCGCGCCTGTTCATAGAGCGACCGGAGGCCCGCCAGGTGGGATGGCGAAGCGGGGAACTCTTTAAAGGAAAGGACCAGATCGGCTTTTTCGATCTGTTCACGGTTGTGTTCCTGCTGCATGATGGTGGTGACCTGGTCCACCAGCTTCCAGGGCAGTTTGATGTCCTCGCGGTCGCGCAAGCTGGCGGTGCAGTCCACCGCCAGAACGATATCGGCACCCATCGCCCGGGTTTCGTCGACCGGCAAATTATCGCGCAAGCCGCCATCGACAAGGAGGGTGCTGTCATATTCCACGGGAAGAAGGAGCAGCGGGACCGCGATCGAGGCGCGCATGGCCTCGATGAGATTGCCGTGCTGCAGCACTACCTTTTGCCCGGAGAGAAGATCGGTGGCGATGATTTTCAGGGGAACACGCAGGCGGCTGAAATCGGCTTCATGCAGCGGCGCATTGAGGAGGAGATCGGTCAAGGTGTTGGTGATCTTTTGACCGGGGGTAACCGCTTCCGGCAGGAAAAACTTGCCTCCGGCCATACGCAACTGCAAAAAGGCCCGGTTCTGTTTCTGTTTTTCGGAGAGAAACTGACTGGCGCGGCTGGGCGCATCGTTGAGGAGCCCGGCCACGTCCAGGCCCTGGATGGTCGACCAGAGCTCTTCCGGCGAGTAGCCTGAGGCATAGAGGCCGCCGACGACCGAGCCCATGCTGGTACCGGCAATATAATCGATGGGGATATTGTGTTCGACGAGAACCTGGAGCACGCCCAGCTGGGCGAGGCCGCGCAGGCCGCCGCCGCTCAAGGCGAGTCCGACGGTCGGGCGGAGCGCCCGTTCTTCCGGCACGAAGGAGAAGGGCGAGAAGGCGGCGGCCCGCTGCAGGGGAATGGTTGCCAGCGTTTGCGGCCGCAGCGGGGCGGTGCTGCAGAGGAGCAAAACCAGGGCCAGGCGGCGCAGGATGCCGGAGCCGGCTGCCCTTGATGTCGTCCAGCTGTTCCGGAACGGCCGTCGCGGGTGCTTGAGCATTGCCTGATCACCAATTAGGTCGGTGCCGCCCGGTGAGGAGATCCCCCCGGGCATAATACTAAACAAGGTGCAAGGCTTCCCTCCGGCCCAGCGCGGGCGGGAGGATGCACTGCACCTTGAGTGATCCATCTACGCTTGATGATAATATATCAAAGCGGCGAGGAAAATGCAACAGCAAAATGGCGACTGGCACGGACAAGGCGGAGCGTTCCACTGCCCAGACGCTGCCATCGTGCGGCCTGAGCGCAGACCCATAACGGCATCGGGCAACCCGGGAGGCACGATTTGCCAGCCATGCCAACCCGCGTCATAACCGGAGCGGCCCTGATGGCTGCGCTGACCTGCTTCGGCTCTCTGGTGCGGATTCCCTTTTTTCCGGTACCCATTTCGCTGCAGAGCTTGTTCCCCCTTCTTGCAGGCGCCCTCTTTTCGCCCGGAGCGGCGGCGCTGACGCAGGGACTCTATCTGCTTCTCGGTTTGCTGGGTCTGCCGCTGTTCAGTCAGGGAGGCGGGCCCGCCTATCTGGCGCAGCCCACCTTTGGCTATCTCGCCGCCATGCCCATCACCGCCGCGCTGGTGGCTGCCGGCCGGGCCCGGCTCCGCCGTGACAGCTTTGCCCTGCTGCTCCTGTTGATGTCGGCGGGGGCGCTTTTTTTGCTTGTCTTTGGGAGTTGTTGGTTGTATTTTTCCTTTAACTGGATCATGGGCAAGCCCTTGTCGCTCTCGGCCGCCCTGCTGACGGGATTGGTGCTCTTTCTTCCCGGCGAGGCGCTCAAGGCGGTGGCGGCTGCCCTGGCTGCGAGAAAAATTCATCTTCAGGTGCGCGCATAAAGGAGAGCGGGTCATGGCGAAACGGATCATTGGATTGGATGGTGGCGGGACCAAGACGCAAGGCGTGATGATCGACGCGCAGGGAGGGCTTTTGGCGCGGGTTGTCGGCGAATCTTCCAATATTCAGGCCATTGGCCCGGAACGGCTCGGGGAGAATTTGTCCGCCCTGGTCCACGAGTTGACCGCTGCGGCGGGCTGCACCTCCGGCGAGGTCGATCATCTCTACGCCGGGCTGGCCGGCGCCGGACGTCCGGCGGACCGCGAGGCGATCTCCGCCCAGGTCACCTCGAGGGGATTGGCTAAAAAGCACACGATCGATACCGACGCCGCTGCGGCGCTGGCGGGTGCCTTTGGCGGCGGGCCCGGGATCATCGTCATTTCCGGCACCGGCTCGATCTGCTTCGGCAAGGACGAAAAGGGCACCCTCTATCGCTGCGGCGGCTGGGGCTTCAAGCTCGGTGATGAGGGCAGCGGCTATTATATCGGCCAGCAGGCCCTGATTGCGGCGCTGAAAGACCTCGATGGCCGCGGGCCAAAAACGGTGCTCCGGCGCCATTATGAAGACAAGTATGGGCTGAGCAGCGTCGATATGATCATCTCCCGGGTCTATTCGGACCAGATCGATCGCACCGAAATCGCCAGCAATGCCCCGGCGGTTTTCGCTGCGGCCGAGGCGGGCGATGCCGCGGCCCGGCAGATCATCGAGAGCGCCGGACGCGAAATCGGCCGGCTGGTGGCGGGTGCGGCACGGCGGATGGGCCGAGCAGGCCGCGAGGTTGCGGTGGCCTTGATTGGCAGCATCTTTCACCAGCGCCAGGTTCTGATGCCCTATATGCGCGAGGAGGCGCTGCAGGCGGTCGACCATGTGGATTTTATCGATCCCCGGTTCGAGCCCGCCGTCGGGGCCTGCATTATGGGATTGCAGCAAGAGGGGGTACCGATCACCCCGGCGCTCCTGGATACCATGGAAAAGGCCCTCCGATGAGGGCCTTTTTTTAGGGGGGTGACGCTGCTGCCGAGGTCTCTCCGGTAGTCCTTATTTGAAAATGGAGACCTTTTGCGTTGTTTCCAGAGGCAGATTGAGCAGACCGAAGGGGGTATTGAGGTCGGCTGCGCCTGCAAGGGAACAGTCAATCGCGCCGCCGCTCAAGGCGGTTCTCAGCGAGGCGGCGACTCCGGAAAAATCGAGCCGGATGGGCAGGGCAATTTCGCCCGCTCCCTTTTGCGGGATCGCCGCGAGATTCTGCGAGAGGCCGGAGGCCACCGGCTGGCCAGCGAGCTGGACCGCATAGTTCAGCTTGCCGATATCGAAGGCGAAGGCGTTGGGATTTTTCATCTTGATGGCCAGGCTCAGATCCACGCCGCTCAGGTTCAGCTTGTTGACCTTGAGGCTGCCCAGTGATACCTCGGGTAGGCGCACATTCGGCATGGTGCCGGTTTTGGAGAAGGGGATGGTCATGCCGGCCAGCAGGCCGCCGGGATTCAGCGCTCCGGTGATCTGGTATTTCAACGAATCCAGAGATTTGGTGTTTTGAACCAGCGCATAGATCTCCTTGAAGTGGAGGGTGATGGGGATATGGGCATGGCCGTCACCCTGTGCCGGCACGGCAAAGCTGTTGGTAGTTTTTCCCGAAAAAAGCTCTTTCTCCTGCAAGGCAAAGGTATAGCTGAACCCCTGAAGCGAGGCGCCGAAGGCGTTGGGATTGTGCACCTTGAGGTCGAAATCGAGGGTGACCGCCTCGAATGAGAGATTCTGCAATCCGACGTGGGCCACGCTCACGCTCGGTGTTTGCACCAACTGCTGCAGACCCGCACACGCCAGCAGCAGGGCGCAGCTGATGGTGAGGCTGAGATGAAGGGCTGGGCGGAAATATTTCATAGGGTCACTCCTTTGCAGCATTCATGGCGGTAACGATGGCGACGCTGGCGCTGGCGCCGATACGGCTGGCGCCGGCGGCGATCATGGCCAGGGCCGTCTCCAGATCGCGGATACCGCCGGAGGCTTTGACGCCGAGATTCCGGCCGACGCAGCGGTGCATCAGGGCGATGTCGGCTACGGTGGCGCCGGCCTTACCGAATCCGGTTGAGGTCTTGACGAAATGGGCGCCCGCGGCGCGGCTCAGCTCACAGGCACGGATTTTTTCCTCATCGTCAAGCAGACAGGTTTCGAGAATGACCTTGACCAGATGGGGCGACGCGGCGCGAACCACGCCGGCAATGTCATTGAGCACCTGGTCTTGATAGCCCGATTTGAGCCAGCCGGCATGGAGGACCATATCGATTTCGCGCGCGCCGTCCTGAACTGCGCGCCGGGTCTCCTCCGCCTTGCTCTCCGGCAGGATCGTGCCGAGGGGGAATCCGACCACCGTGCACACCGGGATGCCGGTGCCCTGGAGGAGTTCGCTGCAAAAGTCGACCCAGGAGGGATTGACGCAAACCGAGGCGAAGCGGTAGGTGGCCGCCTCGCGGCAGAGCTGTTCGAACTGGGGTGCCGTGGCCTCCGGCTTGAGCAGGGTATGATCAATGAGCCCGGCCAGGGCAGCGGGGGTCAGATTATTTATTTCAGGGGGAACAAAGGGTGGCGTCTGCATGGTTTCCTTTCAATGTACGGGGGCCAATTTGCCCGCGTGGCCGAGGAGAAGCGGCAGCAACGCCGTGGCGGGGAAAGTGCCGAGGGATCCGGCGCTGCAGGCAATCTCATCGAAAGTCTGGACCATATCATAGCGGGCTGTGCCCGACTGGATCATCACCGGCACCGGATGCCAGGAGATCGCGCCCAGGGCGCTGGGACAGGAGTGGTCCCCGCAGACGGCCAGCACCGCCGGTGCGGATTCGAGGAGCTGGGGAATGCAGAGGTCGAAATCCTCGATGGTTTTTATTTTTTCATAATAGCCGCCCAGGCTGCCCTCTCTTCCGGGTGCGGTATAATGGAGGATGACGGCATCGTGTTCCGGAAGTGCCGTACAGGCCCGGCCGATCAGTTCCGCCGGAAGATCCGGCGCCGCGAGCGCGGTGATCCCGGCCGCAGAGAATAGCTCGAGATATTCCTGGCTGGCGGAGATGGCGCACGCCCGCAGGCCGAGCTGGGCATGCCAGTCGGGGGCCTGCTCCCGGTGCCAGCCCAGCAGTCGTTTCAGCGCGGTCTGCGGAGCCGGAGTGAGTCCGGGTGCAATGGGATGGAGCTGGCCGCACTCTGCCCGGCGCGCCAGGGCGTTGAGGTGAGGCCGGTGCGCTTGTTGCAGCTCGGTGAGCATGTTGGGTCCTGACTGCACGCCGCCGATGCCGCCGAGCAGCACCATTACAAACTTCTGATCACTGGCCTGCACATAGGGCAGGATATCTGGATAGAACATTCCGCGCGTTCCCGTTGCTGGTGAAATTACGTGTGCGCCTCAAGTTAAACCTTTTTTGCCAATATTTCAATGACTTTGTTGGTGCACGCCGGCCGGGGATCAAGAAGCTCTTTTAACTGAGCAAAATTTTTACTAACTTTGATTTTAAAACGTATCCCTTCCCCTGAAATGAAAGGCTGCTATCATGTCGCTCGAATTAAAGAAACTGGCACGCTTCGGCGGGCGGCCCGGCCCCCTGCTGCTGATCATCATGGATGGTGTCGGACTGGGCAAACACGATGAGACCAACGCCGTCTATATGGCAAAAACCCCGGTGCTGGACGAACTTTTCGCCAGCCATTTTTTTACCTCGCTCAAGGCGCATGGCACCGCCGTCGGCTTGCCGAGCGACGACGATATGGGCAACAGCGAGGTCGGCCACAACGCCATCGGCGCCGGGCGGGTCTTTGCCCAAGGCGCCAAGCTGGTGGACGGATCGATCGCCAGCGGCAGGATATTCACCACCCCGATCTGGGAGAAGCTGATCGCGCGCGGCACCAGCGGCGCAACGCTCCATTTTATCGGTCTGCTCTCGGACGGCAATGTCCATTCGCATGTCAAGCAGCTCTTCGCCCTGCTCGAGAACTGTGCCGACAAAGGGGTCAAACGGGTGCGCCTGCACGTCCTTCTGGACGGCCGCGATGTCGGGGCCAAGACCGCGTTGACCTATATCGCCCAGACAGAGGCGCTGCTCAGCCGCCTCAACACCCGGCAGGGCTGCGATTATCGCATCGCCTCCGGCGGCGGCCGCATGGTGACCACGATGGATCGTTACAACGCCGACTGGAGCGTCGTGCAGCGCGGCTGGAACGCCCATGTTCTCGGCCAGGCGCGCGGCTTCGCTTCGGCAACGGAAGCGGTAGAGACCATGTATCGTGAAGATCCCCAAATGACCGATCAATATCTTGCGGCCTTCGTCATCGTCGACAGCGCCGGCAAGGCGGTTGGAACCATCGAGGATGGCGACGGGGTTGTCGATTTCAACTTTCGCGGCGACCGCGCCATTGAAATCTCCCGGGCCTTTGAGGAGATGAATTTTGCCGAGTTCGATCGCCAGCGCTACCCGGAGGTCCTCTACGCCGGGATGATGGAGTACGACGGCGATCTGCATATCCCGCATAACTATCTGGTCTCTCCCCCCGAGATCGATCGGGTGCTCTCCGAGTACCTGTGCGCCAGCGGCGTCCCCTCCTTTGCCCTTTCGGAGACGCAGAAATACGGACATGTCACCTACTTCTGGAACGGCAACCGCTCCGGCTATATCGATGCGAAGCTCGAGCAGTTCGTAGAGATCCCCTCGGACAAGATCCAGTTCGACAAGGCCCCGAAGATGAAAGCGCTCGAGATCGCCACCGAGGCGGAAAAGCTGCTGCGCAGCGGCCGTTTTCGCTTCGGTCGCGTCAATTTTGCCAATGGCGACATGGTCGGCCACACCGGCGTGATGGAGGCCGCGATCATGGCGGTGGAGACCGTCGACGGCTGTGTCGGCCAGCTGATCGAGGTGGTCAAGGCGCTCAAGGGCATTGCGGTCATCACCGCCGATCACGGCAACGCCGACGAGATGTTCACCGTCAAGAACGGCATCACATCGGTTAAAACCGCGCACACCCTCAATCCCGTCCCCTTTGTGATCGTCGATCCCCTCTTCGCCGGCGAGTACGAGCTGGCGGCGGTGGAGCATCCCGGTCTCAGCAACCTTGCCGCAACGCTGCTGAACCTGCTCGGCTATGCGGCTCCAGCGGAGTACGACCCGTCGCTGATCACGGTTAAATAAGCTGCGGCTTTTACGCCTGGAAGCAAAAAAGCCTCTCCGGTACTGTACCGGAGAGGCTTTTTTTTCTCTTGCGCCCGGGCGCTATGCTTTCAGCGCCGCGCGGATGGTTTTAGCGACGTTTTCGGGATCAAGTCCCTGACTTTTGTAAAGCTCATCGGGAACGCCGGAGCTGCCATAGCGGAAGATGCCGAGCTTGATCAACTTGCAGGCCGTTGCGGATTCGGCAAGTGCATTGGCGACCGCGCTGCCGAGGCCGGTGCGGACATGGTGATCCTCATAGGTGACGATCAAACCGGTGGCGGCCGCCTGGGCGAGGGCCTCCGGGTCGGGATCGCCGGGACAGGCCATGGCCAGCACGGTGACATCGATGCCCTCGGTCTGGAGCAGTTCCCAGGCGCGGACGGCGCGGCCGACCATGCCGCCCATGGCGATAATGGCGGCGCGGGTGCCGGTGCGGATCCGGTCGGCCTTGCCGTAGGTGAAGATATAGTTCCCGCCATAGAAGGGCTGGCCCGCCTCATCGAGCACCATGCCCATCTTGGAGCGGCCCATGGCGAGGAGGAAATTGCCTGCGGTGGCGGAGATATAGCGCGTGGCGCGGTCGGTCTGGTTCGGATCGGACGGAACAATGACCTTGAAGCCGAAAAAGTTCTGAAATGCCCCGACATAGTCGATGCTCTGGTGGGTTTTGCCATCCTCGCCGACATCGAGGCCGACATGGGTGCAGATCACCTTGTAATTGGTGCCGTTGATGTCGTTGAGGCGGTGCTGATTAAAAGTCTCCGCAACGCCGAAAACGCCGAAATCGGCAAAGTAGGTCAATACGCCTTCGGCCGAGCACGCCCCGGCGATGGTGGCGGTATTGTGTTCCTGGATGCCGCCCTGAAAGAAAACGTCCGGAAAGTTTTTAGCGATGTTGGTGGTTTTAACCGAAGGGCCGAGGTCGCAGTCGAAGACGGCAATCGGCAGGTGGCCGTGGTTGGCGGCGACAATATCGTCCAGGGCGCTGCCCCAGCCGCTGCGGTTGTCGGTCTTTTCCGCGGCGCCGTAGGTGCGCGGCGTGCCGGGCGCGGCTGTGGCCGCAAGATGGGGGCGCCGGGGCAAGACGACCGCGGGATCGTGTTCCTTGCGGCGCTGCGCCAGCGCATCGAGATCATCCGGCAGGCCGAGCAGGGCGAGGGCCTTGCGGCACTCGTCGAGGGGCAGGGCCTGGCCGTGCCATTTGTGATCGTTTTCCATGAAAGCGACCCCCTTGCTCATCACGGTGTGGGCGAGGATCATCACCGGAGCCGGCCGGAGGTGCGCCTCGCGGATGGCCTGATAGATGGCCTGAAAATCGTGGCCGTCGATCTCAATGACCTGCCAGCCGTCGGCTTCCCAGCCGGCGCGGATGTGCTGGGGCATGACTTTATCGATGGCGCCACTGATTTGCAGGCGGTTGTAATCGACAAAGACCGTGGTATTGGTGAGACCGAATTTCACCGCAAAGCGCCGCGCTTCAGCAATCTGGCCTTTTTGCTGTTCGCCATCGCCCATAAAGCCATAGAGCTGGATCTGGTGGCCTTGCAGCCGGGCGCCGAGGCCGAGTCCCATCAGGGCAGAGAGGCCCTGGCCGAGATTGCCAGTGCCCCACTCGACGCCGGGGACCTCGCGTTCCACATGGCCTTCGAAGGGGGAGTTGGTTTGACGGAAATGGGCGACGGCGTCCGTGCTGTTAAAGAAGCCGAGACGACCGAGGGCGGAAAAGACGCCGGGTGAGGTATGTCCATGGCTGGTGACGATCCGATCCCGATCCGGGGCGAAGGGATCCTGCGGATTGATGTGGGCCATGCCAAAGACCGTCAAGTAGAAATCGATCGAGGACATGCTGCCGCCGGGATGGCCGCTGGCTGCCAGGGTGGTCATCTTGAGAATATCGCCACGGCATTGACGCGCGAGCTCCTGCAGTTCATGCAGGGCAGCATCTGGAAGGGTGGCCTGGGCAAAGGAACGCGGTATCATAGTGATCTCCTGAATGGTTGCAAATAAAGATGTAAAGTATCAAATAAATGCATTTTTTGCAAGGTAAAACTCCGCTCCTGGGGCGCCGGCGGCCGGTCTTTTCAATTGCGAATCACTCCTCTTTTCGCTAATTTATCGCTGTTCGCCTGTCCAAGGGGCAGGAACGAGAGCCGGAGGTTTTATGAGGGAGAGCGGTATGTCTGAGCAGGCCATGGAGGCACAAACGCTGAATCTGCCGGATGCGTATCTGATGCAGGCTGAAAAAATGGGCCTCCTCAGCATCCTCACGCCCGGATTTGCCCATGATGCCGGCACGCCGCTGATGGGCATCACCGCCATCACCCAGGTGCTCAAGGAGAAGATCGACGACCCTGGAGTGCGGCAAAGCCTGGGGCAAATCGAGCAGGCCGTGGACCGGCTGACACAAATCCTGCGCACTATAGTCGACTCTTCCCGGCCGATCCGGCCGGATCGGCAAAAGGTCTATCTGAACAGCCTCATCCTCGAGACGGTGCGCATGGTCCAGCATGACCGCCGCCTCAAGTATCGGGAGGTGCGCACCGAGCTGACGGCGCAGATTCCGCAGGTTCTGGCCAGCGCCGACCAACTGCTTCTCGTTCTGCTCGCGCTGTGCATCAATGCGGCGGAGGCGCTGGAGGCGGACCCGGCGGGGTATCTGCTCCTTCAATCCTGGCAGGAGGAGGGGCGGGTTCTGGTCGCGGTGAAAGATAACGGTGCGGGCATAGCCTCTGAGCTTATGCCGCACCTCTTCACTCCGGGCTTTACCACCCGGCAAGGCGTCCCGGGCCGCGGGCTGGGCCTCTATGTCTGCCGGGCGATTCTGACGGCGCACAGTGGGAAGATCGCGGTGGCCAGCGAACCCGGCAAGGGGACCACCGTCACCCTCGCGCTGCCGGCGCTGGAATCCGGGCAGGAGGAGTAGTACGAAATGGCACAGCGCGTCCTGATCGTCGAAGATGATGATATCACCCGGGAGCTTTTGGTGCGGGTACTGGGAGACCGCGGTTTCGCCTGCGACCAGGCCAGCAACGGCCGGGAGGCGGTGGAGATGTTCGCGGTGCAGGAGTACGATGTGGTGGTCACCGATATTGCCATGCCGGTGATGACCGGCATCGAACTGATGGAAAAGAGCGCCGAGATGAATCTGCGCGCCTCCTTCATCATCATAACCGCCTATGCTTCGCTGGAAACCGCCCTGGAGGCTCTGCGCAAGGGCGCCTATGACTATCTGCTCAAGCCGCTCAATTTCGAGGATGTGGCCATCAAGGTCAAAAAGCTGCTGGAGCACAAGGAGCTGGTGCAGGAGAACCAGGCGCTGCGTCAGGAAATCAATGCCCAGTATGATTTCTCCAACATCATCGGCCAGAGCCCGGCGATCCGCCGGCTGTTCGCGACGATGCGCAAGGTCGCAGACAGCGACAGCCATGTGCTGATCACGGGCAACAGCGGCACGGGCAAGGAGCTGGTGGCGAAGGCCATCCATTATAACAGTCCCCGGCGCAAGGGCCGGTTTGTCGCGATCAACTGCGGCGCCATCACCGAGACCCTGATGGAGAGCGAGCTCTTCGGCCACAAACGGGGGAGTTTTACCGGCGCCGTCGTCGATAAGGAGGGATTGTTCAAGGTTGCCCACAACGGCACGCTCTTTCTCGATGAGATCGGTGAAATGGCGCTGACCGGCCAGGCCAAGCTGCTACGCGCGCTCGAAAACCGCGAAATATTGCCGGTCGGTGCGACGGCGGTGGTGCCCGTTCATGTGCGTATCATCGCCGCCACCAATCGCGACCTGTGGCAGGAGGTGCAGGCCGGCCGGTTCCGCGAGGATCTCTATTTCCGGCTCAACATTATCGAAATTCACCTGCCTTCGCTGGCGGAACGGCGCAGCGACATTCCCCTTCTGGTCGAGCACTTTATTCAGAAATACAACCGGCAGATGAACCGGCGGGTCAAGGGGGTTGATCCTGCGGTACGGGACTATCTCAGCAAACGGGAATGGAAGGGGGAGGTGCGCGAGCTGGAGAACTATATCGAGAGGTTGATGATTTTTGCGCAGGGGGAGGTCATACGTCTGGAGGATCTGCCGGCGGAACTCAGGCCGGCGGAGCGTTCCCTCTGGCACCCCGAGGAGAGGGAGACTCTGAAAAGTGCCGTCGATCATTTCGAGCGGGAATTCATCCGCGAGCAGTTGATTCGCAATGCCTACCACCGCGGCAAAACCGCGGCTGAACTGGGCATCGGCGAGGCGACCTTGTACCGCAAAATGAGAGACTATGGCTTGAATGATCTGGAGTGACCCGGGGAAAACCGCTGCACCTCCTGCCGCCGCTTACTGATTGCCGAGAATCAGGCATTCGCGCTCAAAGAGGGCCTGATTGAGGTTGTCGATCGAATCCGAAATGTGTAAAAAGTGATCGTCGATCATCTCTTTTTCCAGAGGGGTGGTCTGCAGGCTGGCGACCTCCACCTGGATGCCATCCAGTTCCTCGAGCATATCACGTTCATGATAATAAATCCGCGCCAGGCGTTTATCCGCGATGTGATCCCGGGTGAAAAAGTCCTGGCCGGTATAGGTGGGATCCTGCAGGCTGGCGCTGATGGTGGCCAGCTTGCGCCGGGTGCTGTGGACCGCTTCGGCCAGAAGCCGGCGCTCCTCTTCCGGTGCAGCCGGGAGGGCATCGAGGTTGGCCTGAATGGTGCCGATCCGGGTGATCAGAAACTGGCGCAACTGCAGGTCGGACGGCTTGCGGGTGCCGGAGTGCTCATAGCCGCTAAAGCCCCCGACAGTGGCAGCAAGTGTTGCAAGAGCCGGTTCGGGCGATGATGGCAGGGTCATGCGTAAAACTCCTTGTGCTGCTGGAGAAAGGAAACCGAAGCCGCGGGTTCATGCGCAAAAAAAGAGCGGGCATCAAGATCCCGTAAAGCAATCCATATCGATATGATTCGCGATTATATGGACAGGGAGACTGGCGAAAGATTGAGGATTTCAGGCTTTATCATAAACGATGCGATGTGCCTGAATATATGCGAGAGTGTATATGGAATCGGCCGGAGAGCGGGATGGCAACGCCGATCGCGCCACGGCGATACGTATGCGGTGTACTAAAATATAGGGCGTTGCGACTTAAAAGTCAACAGCTATTTCGCTTTCCGCCGATTTCAGCCTTTGACCACGGCCAGGGGGCGCAGCTTGGCTACCTTGACCGCCAAACCCGCGCCGACCACGGCATCAACCACCTGGGTGACATCCTTGTACGCTTCCGGGAGTTCCTCAGCGATGGTTTCATGACTGGCTGCGCGGATCTGGATGCCGCGTTCGGCAAGTTCCCGCGTCAGGGAGCGTCCTCGCGCGGCTTTGACCGCCTGGCTGCGGCTGAGCAGGCGGCCGGCTCCATGACAGGCCGAGCCAAAGGTCTCCTGCATCGCTCTTGCCGTTCCAGTCAGGACATAGGAACAGCGCCCCATGTCGCCGGGAATGAGCACCGGCTGGCCGATCTCGCGGTAGGCGGCGGGAATCTCGGGATGGTTGGGGCCGAAGGCTCGGGTCGCCCCCTTGCGATGGACGCAGACCTTGCGCTGCCGGCCCGCGAACTGGTGTTGCTCGATCTTGGCAATGTTATGCGCGACTTCATAGACAATTTGCAGGTTGAGGGTGCGCGGCGAGATCCCCAGGGCGCGCATGAGCGCTTCACCCGCCTGGTGGGCGAGCAATTGGCGGTTGGCGAAGGCAAAGTTGACGGCCGCGGCCATGGCCGCGAGATAATGCTGGCCTTCGGGAGAGGAGAGCGGGGCGCAGCAGAGCTGGCGGTCCGGCAGTTCGATCCGGTATTTCTGCGCCGCGTGCAGCATCTCCTTGATCGAATCCTCGCAAACCTGATGGCCCAGGCCGCGTGAGCCGGTATGGATCAGGAGGGTGACCTGGTCCAGGTGCAGCCCGAGGGTGGCGGCTGCGGCCGCATCATGGATTTCCGTGACCACACCGAGCTCGATAAAGTGATTGCCCGAGCCCAGGGTTCCCAACTGTCCGCGGCCCCGTTCCAGGGCGCGAGCGCTGACCAGGCCGGGGTCGGCGCCGGGCATCTCGCCGTTTTCCTCGATCTTGTCGAGCCCCTCCGCCTCGCCATACCCGTTCTCCACCGCCCAGCGGGCGCCCCTCAGCAAGACCTGTTTTTCCGTCTTTTCGTTCAGTTTCAGCGAGCCGGTGGAGCCCACGCCGCTGGGGATGGCATGGTATAACGCATCGACCGCCTGCTGCAGGCGCGGGACGAGGTCGTCCCGTTCGAGGTCGGTGCGCAGCAGCCGTACCCCGCAATTGATATCGTATCCGACGCCACCGGGAGAGACGACGCCGGTCTCGACATCGAATGCAGCGACGCCGCCGATGGGAAAGCCATAGCCCCAATGGATGTCGGGCATGGCGTATGCATAGCCGAGGATGCCCGGCAGCCAGGCCACCTGGGCCGCCTGCTCGGCGGCGCGGTCCTTGAGGATGGCGGGAAGCATTTCCGGGGTGGTGTAAATGCGCGCCGGGACGCGCATTTTGCCGCTTTGGGGAATCTCGAAGAGATAATCGGAGATGCGCTGGATGGGTGTGTTCATAATAGCCCTCCTGCCGCGCCCGGAGGCAACCGGAGTTGTCCGGTCCCGGGCCTGCACGGATCAGATATCGAAATAGATCCGGCCCCGCCACAATTCAGCCGCTTCCTGGCGAACCTCGATGCGATGGTAAGTCACGGCCTTGATCTCACTGCGCACGCTGTGGCGCATCGGATCGCACCGTTCCCCCAGAACCTCCGCTTTGAGAAACCGGTCATGAATTTCGGTGATGTGGATCTGGGACGTGAGGAAGTTCTGCACCTGGCAGAGATAATTCAGCTCGGAGAGCCAATTGACGAGCAGCTCTTCGAGATTTTCCCCGCAAACCTGCAGGGCATGAGATTGCAGAGGTTTGATTTGGCAATGCGGGCAGATGAGGTGCATGAGGCCATCGGCGGCCACGGCGAACAAGGCCGGCAGAGTGTCGGCCTCAATCTCGAGGCCGACATCGGCGGTATGGTTAAGGATTTTATAGCCTGTTTTGGGGGAATCACCGGTGCTGGGCATACGCTAGCCTCTCCAAAAAGGGTGCGCGGGCAAAAGACCGATGCGCCTGGCTGCGGTCACAGATAGCAGGGCTCCCGCTTGCCGTCGCTGGATTGCCAGTAGGGCAGCCAGACCAGAGCCGTCAGCCGGACCGTGATATCGCCTTTTTTCGGCCGGAGCGAGGCCGTTTCCAGGGGCTGCTGCATAGGATCGGTCTGCTCTTCGATTTGGGTGATCTCCTGATTGAGTTCCTGTTCCAGTTCGTTGAGGCGTTCCTTGAGGACGTCGAGGCTCTCCACGGCATTATCGATGTCGCCGTGTTCCTTGGCGGTGCGCATGCCGCTACGCATGGCGCTGCCGGCCCGGCTCAGCGTCGAGGAGGAGATGGTCTTGCGGCCGAAGAAGGCGCCGAGGATGGTCGCGCCAACGCTGACCGCCGTCGACATGGTTTGGGTACGATAGTCGCTTTTTTCCTTCTCCAGCTTTTGTTCGGCGCGCATGATGCGGTCCTGAAGCGAGGCCATTTTGCTTTCATAGCGTTTGCGCAGCAGGTCCACTGCTTCATCCCGTTTTTCCCGGGCCAGCTGGCTGATGCGGATGCGGAAATCGCGTTCCGATTCGCCCGGCTGCGAGGTCATTTTAAGCGAAGTGCTGGTGAAGAGGTCGATCTTGGCGGTGCGGTAGAGGGCGTCTGCAAAGCTTTTGCTCCAGAGCCCGTAATTCTCCGGACTTGCGGCCGGGGCCGCGAGCCGGGCAAAATCGGCCTTCTCTTCGGGCGACTTTTCGAGATCATTTTCCGAGAAGGGGGTTTCGACCGCCTTCTCCCAGTCCACCGGCACCGGCCCCTCATCGATCCAGGCGATGCGGCCAAGGCGCTGTGATTGCCCGGGCGCGAAACTCACCTCCGCCAGGCCGAGAAGCCCCGGACGGTAGATCAGCTGCGCATCGCCCCGCAAGGTGCCTCGCAGCGGAGCGAAATACTCGACGATCTGCGGCGGCAGCGCCGGACGTCCCTCGGCATCGGTGCCGAAGGAGGCGCGTGCGGCGGCAGCTGGCCGCGCCGCGGCCGGGCTTGCCGATGCCGCCAGTTTTTTGATCTGGGCCAGCGTCAGCGGACCGCGCAGATACGAGAGCGCCCATCGCGACTGAAAGATGACCGGATCACTTTCGTGAATATTTTTCATGAGAAACACCCGCTTGCCGAGCGCAGCGAGGGCTTTGGTCACCCGGGGATCAAGCTCGCCAGCGCCGCTACGCAATCCCTCGATCACCTTATCGATGTCCTGCTGGGTCTGCAACCGGCCGATGAACCAGGTTCCGGTATTGGAAAGGGCCTTGTAATCGAGATCCACCGGGTTCTGGGTGGCCAGCATCACGCCGACCCCATAGGCGCGGGCCTGCTTGAGCATGATCATCAGCGGCTTTTTCGAGGGCGGCGCCGCCACGGGCGGCAGATAGCCGGCCACTTCGTCCATATAGAGGATGGCGCGCAAGCTGGTGGTGCCCGGCTGGCTCCGCATCCAGGAGACGACCTGATTGAAAAGGAGGGTGACGAAAAACATCCGCTCTGAATCGCTGAGATGGGCGATATAAAAGATCGAGTGGCGCGGTTTGCCGCTCGCGGTATAGAGGAGGCGGCCGATCTCCATGGGGTCGCCCTCCATCCAGGTGGAGAAGCCGGGAGCGGCCAGCAGGTTGTTCAAGGCCAGAGCCAGCTCGAAGCGCTCCTTAGCCGGGTAAAAGGTGTCGACGGCGAAGGCGCCGACCCGTTCGAAGGGGGGATTCTGGATGGCGGTGATCAGGGTTGCCAGATCGAGGTCCTTGCCGTTCTGCCAGGCCTGATTGAAGATGTTGGAGAGGAGGATGTGCTCCCGGCTCTTGACCGGATCGGCATTGATGCCGATGAGGCCGAGCAGACTGGTCACCGTCGAGGAGATGAGGTCGCCGGCGGCTTCGGAATCGAGCAGGACATTCTCCGCCGGGCGGGCAAAGCTGCTGAGGATGGAGATGGGGGTACCGGCGGTGCTGCCGGGGGTGAAAATGGTAAAGTCGGCGGCATCGCGCAGGCGCCGGATGCGGTCGCCATCCTCGCCCCATTGTGCGAGGCCCTTTTTCCAGGACTCGGCCTGGGCGGCGGCATAGGCCTGCGGGGTCTGGTTTTCCCGCCGCGCATCGTCCTCATTGATCCAGGGGGCGAATTCCTCCGGCAGCAGCCCGGGGAAGGTGAGGAGCAGATTGGTCATGTCGCCTTTGGGATCGACAATGAGCGCGGGGATGTTATCGATGGCCGCTTCTTCGAGGAGGGAGATGCAGAGTCCGGTCTTGCCGCTGCCGGTCATGCCGATACAGACGCCGTGGGTGACCAGATCCTTGGAGTCATACATCACCGGGGCATCGAGAAGTGCTTTTTTTTCGGGATCATACTCTTTGCCCAGGTAGAACATACCCAACTTTTCAAAATCAGCCATACCAGATCCTCTCGTTCTCAAGTTTATAATGCAGCGAATTCCTGTTTCAGGGCCTGGACCCGCTCCCGGGCTTCGGATTCGCTCCGGTCTTCGGCGATGACGCGAATGATCGGCTCGGTATTGGAGGCCCGGATATGGACCCAGGCGTGATTGTAAAGGAATTTAAGTCCGTCGGTCCGGTCGATCTGCTCCCCCGCATGGCGGGCGGAGAGCCGCTCCACCAGGCCTTTGGCGTCGGCGCCAAAGGGGAGATCGATCCGGTCTTTGACCATGACATACTGCGGCAGGCGGCTCTGGAGGCGGGAGAGGGACACTCCCCGTTCGGTGAGCAGCTGCAGGATCAGGGTGATGCCGATCAGGGCATCGCGGCCCAGATGCAGCGCCGGATAGATCACGCCGCCGTTGCCTTCTCCGGCGATGACCGCGGCGACCTCCCGTGCCCGCGTTGCCACGTGGATCTCGCCCACCGCCGTCCGGTGCACCCGGCAGCCGTAGCGCAGGGCGGTCTCCTCGGTTGCCAGGGAGGTCGAGGCATTGATGACCACATCGCCCGGCGTATGGGCGAGAATGAGATCGGTGACCAGGGCCAGGGTGTACTCCTCGCCGAGGGGCCTCCCCTTTTCCGAGACCAGAGCGAGGCGGTCCACATCGGGATCGACGGCGATGCCGAGATCGGCCTGGTGGGCGACCACGGCGGCGCAGAGTTCGCCGAGGTTGGCCGCGACCGGTTCCGGGCTACGCGGAAAGCGTCCATGCGGCTCGAGGTTGAGAAACACGGTCTCGCAGCCAAGGCGTTCGAACAGCTGCGGCAGAATGGTGCCACCGGCGCCGTTGCAGGGATCGGCGACGACCTTGAAGCGGCGTTTGCGGAGGGCGGCCATATCCACCCGGTCGAGGCCTGCGATGGCGTCGAGATGTTCGCCGGCCGCGGCCGGATGTGGAATAACGCGGCCGACCTGATCCCAGGGGGCGAACTTAAAGTCCTGGTTCTGTACCCGTTCCAGAATGCGGGCCCCTGCTTCGGGGCTGAGGAAGAGGCCGTCCGGCGCCAGCAGCTTCAGGGCGTTCCATTCGCGCGGATTGTGGCTGGCGGTGATGATGATGCCTCCGCCATTCCCGGTTTGTGCAGCGGTCATGGCCGTGGTCGGCGTCGTGGTCATGCCGATATCGACGACATCGCAGCCGCTGGCGAGCAGGCCGGCCCATACCGCCTGCTTGATCATCTCCCCGGTCACCCGCGAGTCGCGGCCGACGACCATGCGCCCGGGGCCGTACTCGGCGCCGTAGGCCTGGGCAAAGTGCAGGGCGACTTCGGGTGTCAGCCCGTCCCCGACGATGCCGCGCACCCCGGAGACCGAGATCATCAGGTTTTTCAGTTCAGCCACAGGGCCCTCTCCTACACGGTCGGTTCGATGCCGTTGATTTTCTGGCGGCGCCGCAAGGCTACCAGCCGCATATGATCCTTGGCGTTCTCGTTGACATCGATCGTCACCTGGTCGATCATATGATCGGTGCCGCCGCTGTGGCGCACCACTTTGTAGATGGGATCCCAGACGCGGCCGATGCGGAAACGCTCGGCGCACTTGTTGACCAGCTCGTAATCTTCCCCATAGTTACGGGAATAGGGCGCATCGTTCATGCCAAACCAGCCCAGCTCCTTGAGGACCTTGATCTTGATCGAGCGCGGTGCGCCGGCGCCGCCGATGCGCAGCAGGTTGTTGCGGCCGTTCTCCTCGGTCCATTCATCATGGGTGACGATAAAGGGTTTACCCGCGTTGAGGACGGGCTCGACCCGGCCATCGGCCAGTTTTTCGAAGACCTGATAGGATCCGATCACCATGCCGATCCGCTCATCCTCCTCATACACCTTCAGGAGCTTTTCGACGGCCTCCGGGAAGAGAAGATCATCAGAGTCGAGCTGCATATAATACTTGGCCCGGGAGCTCTGCAGGGCGTCATTAAAGCAGAGACCGAGGATGTTCATGTCGTGGATGATGAGGCGCACGGGCGGTTTATTGGCGGCATAGGCATCGCCGCCGGGCATGTAGCGCCGGACCTCGGGGATGGTGGGGTCATGATCGCCGCCGTTGCAGACGACGACGATTTCGATGTTTTGCACCGTTTGCGCCTGCACCGACTCGATCGCCGGGCCGATGAATTCCGGGCGGTTAAAGACCGGTATCACCACCGCCGCGATGCAGGAGGAGAAGGAGGCCGCTTCCTCTGCGCTGTACTCGACCTTGCCATAATGCTGTCCCGGAGCGAGGTAGGCCTTGATACGCTTGAGATGCTCGGTGAGGATCAGCTCATTCTCCAGCTGCACCTCCTTGCCCGTCTTGAGGTAGGCGAAGACATCAAGACCTTGTGCCGCGGCGTAGGCCAGATAGGGTACCCCGTTGAAGCGGTTGGAGATATGCAGGATATGGCCGGATTCCATGGCCTTGAAGCGGAGATCCTGAAGCGGATTAAAGCGGTAGCGCTCGTCGCAAAATCCGGCCTCTGTGAGGAATTTGCGGCTGAAGAGGAGGCAAAAGCCGGTATCCCACGCCTCGGTGAGGCGGCCGTTATGCCACTCCTGCAGTTTGCGCTCCTTGCGCACCCCCTTGTCGATCAGGTCATAGTCGGTGTAGAGCAGGGAGGCTTGCGGATGCCGATCCATGGCCATGGCGTAAAACTTGGTGGCCGAGCGTTTGAATTCCAGGGCATTGGATTCGTTGTTGCACAGCAGCACATATTCGCCGCGAGCCTGGCGCAGGGCGGTGTTCAGGGCCCTTGCTTTGTGATCGAGTGGGGTCAAAAGGAAGGTGAAGCCGGCCTGTTCCGCGATCCGGCGCGCCTCGGTGTGTTCCCCGAAGAGGAGCACCTCGAAATTTTGATCATATTGAGCCTGCAGGGAAGCGATCATGCGCGAAAAGGAGGGGATATCATACGGCATATCGGGATGGGCATAGAGCAGAATGGAGAGTTTGGGGAACATACCAGATACTCCTCATAAAGGCCAGCAGCCAGCGGCGTGGGACGCCTCAGATTACCAAGTCTAATATAATGAGTAGCTGCCATTCATTCAACCTTTTTTTGTTCCGTGCGCAGCCGCTGCGGGATTCAACTAGATGTTGACATTGAGATGGTAAATGTGTAAGTTACACCGAATTGAACCGTTTTCATGCGCGCTTGCCGGAGGGCCATTCATGCGAAGAGTCCTGGCCATCATTCTTGGCGGAGGCAGGGGTACCCGGCTTTACCCTCTGACCAAGATGCGTGCCAAGCCGGCGGTGCCTCTGGCGGGCAAATATCGGCTCATTGACATCCCGGTGAGCAATTGCATCAACTCGGGCATTCGTTCCATTTACGTCCTGACCCAGTTTAACTCCGCTTCTCTCAATCGTCATATAACCCAGACCTATCATTTCTCCCCCCTGACCGACGGCTTTGTCGAAATTCTCGCCGCGCAGCAGACACCGGAACATTCCCTCTGGTTTCAGGGGACGGCGGATGCCGTACGTCACTACGCCGGCACCTTCGATGCGCAGAATGTCGATGAAATTCTGGTGCTCTCCGGCGATCATCTTTACAGCATGGATTACGGCCCCTTTCTGCAAAGCCACCGCGACTGCGGCGCTGATCTGACAATATCGGTGGTGCCGGTTGCGGCGGAGCAGGCGCCCAATTTCGGCATCCTGCGGGTGGACGACCGGGGTCGGGTGGTGGAATTTCGCGAAAAGCCCCATACCCGCGCGGAGCTTGAGGGCATGTCCATGGCCGGCCGCTCCGCCGGGCTCTCCGGCAAGATCCCGGAAGACCGGCCGTACCTGGCCTCGATGGGCGTTTATCTGTTCCGAAAAGAGGTCTTGATCCGGTTGTTGCATGAAAAGAACCGTTTTGCCGATTTCAGCAAAGAGATCATCCCGTCGACGGTCGATGATCTCCAGATGAACAGCTACCTCTTTGATGGGTATTGGGAGGACATTGGCACCATCGAGTCCTTTTATCATGCCAACATGCAGCTGCTGGCGATGCCGCGCCCCAGCTTTGATTTTTACGACGCGGCGCATCCGGTGTATGCCCGGCCGCGTTTTCTGCCGCCGACACCGGTTTCCGGGAGCACCATCGATCAATCGATGCTTTGCGAGGGCTGCCATATTGCCGGCGCGCAGCTCAAGCATTCCATCATCGGCATCCGCAGCCGCATCGATGCCGGCGTGCAGATCGAGGATTGCCTGGTGATGGGGGCCGATTATTATCAATCCGAGGAGGAGCGCGCACGAGATCGCTCCCGGGGCCTGCCGCCGATCGGCATCGGCGCGAACAGTGTGATCCGCCACGCCATTATCGACAAAAATGCGCGCATCGGCACGAATGTCCGGATCACCAACGACGCCGGTCTCAGCGAGGCGGAGCGCGAAAGCGAAGGCATCTGGATCAGCAAGGGCATTACCATCATTATGAAAAATGCCATAATTCCTGATGGAATGGTACTATAGGAGGAAGATTCTCCCGCTGCAGCAGAAAATGCGGTCAAATTCCATACCCCACACTTGATCCGTCCAGCCGGTTTTCTGAGGGGCATAGCCGGCACAGAGGGCACAACCGAGAGGAGCGACGATCCCACCATGGCCGAACCGATGCTCTCAGCAGACCTGCTCCAGTTACAGCAGCAAATGCATAAGAATCTTGGGGGCATTTTTTCACCGAACCGGCCGGTTTTCCTGGCGCGTGCGCCGGGCCGGCTGGATCTGCTGGGCCGCATGGCCCTCCGTGCCGGTGCCCGGGCCCTGCACGCTCCGCTTGCAGAGGCCCTAATCGTCGCGGTACAGCTGCGCCGGGATCGACGGATCGTCATCCGCAACCTGAATCTCAACAAGGAGCGCGTGTTGACGGTCGAGTATCGTCTCGAGGAGGCTCTCGAGGCCGCACGCCGGAATGACTGGGGTGCGTTCCGCACCCTCGCCAGCGCCACCGAGAGAGGCTGGACGGGGTATGTACTGGCAGCCGTGGCTAAAATGGTGGCACGGTTGCCGGAGAATTCTCCGTTGCCGGGTCTGAACGTGGCCATCCAGAGCGCGCTGCCGGCGGGCGCGGGTCTGGGCTCCTCGGCGGCGCTGTTGACGGCTTTGCTGCTGGCGCTGCAGGAGGCCCTGGAACTCCCTCTGGAGAATGCCGAGCTGGCGGAGACCGGCCGGCAGATCGATGCCGGGATCCTGCAGCGCGAGAGCGGGACGGAGGATTTTTTGACGATCCTGCTCGGGCGGCAAGAGCAGATCGTCGCCCTGCATGGCCGCCCCGCCGTGATCGAGCAGACCTTCGCGCTGCCGCGGCCACTCCAGTTGCTGGCCGTAGACCCCGGGGTACTGCGGCCTGAGGACGGCGAGCGCGCGGCGGAGCTGGACACGGCCCTGCAAATAAGCCTGCGCCTGCTCCAGGATGTGCTGGCCGAGGGCAATTTACAGCCGGCTGCCGGCGTTATCCTCGAACAGATCCCGGCGGAAGTGTGGCAACGCCGGCTGAAAAAGCGGGTGCCCTACCGCTGTTCCGGCGCCGCATTCCTGCAGGACCATGCGGTGGACGCAGGCAGCGCCATCGATCCGGAGAGACGCTATCTGCCGCGCAATGTGCTCGAGTTTGCGATCGCTGAGTGCGATCGGGTAGGGAGTTCTTTGCACCTGCTGGAGGAGGGCGTCGAGGGCGAGGAGCGCCGCAGACAGCTCGGCGCGCTGCTGCTGGATTCCCACCGCCACTACAGCCTGTGCTGTGGACCCGTGAGCCCGGAGGCGGAGTGGCTTGTCGCTGCTTTAAGCGCGATGGGGCCTGCGGCTGGCATCTATGGCGCGCGGGCGGTTCCGCAAGGGGAGGCCACGCCCGTGGCCGTGCTGACCCGGGCAGGCGTGGCCGATCCGGTGCACAATCTGCTGGCGCGCTATGCCAGTGTATTCGGCAAAACAGCGCATCTTTCCGCGGGAAGTTCGGACGGTGCCGGAATCATCGGGGTTGTCCGGAGCTCCTTCGTCAGCTGAAGGCAGAGGTGCGTTTTATCAACTGTACAGGACCTCAAGTCCATGCGTATTCAAATCCGTTATATCGATGGCGCGCGTTTGAAGCGTGCGATCATCGCTTCCGCCGGCCGGATCATCGAGATGCAGGAAAAACTCAACAACATGAATGTTTTTCCGGTTCCCGATGCCGACACCGGCACCAATATGGCCCTGACCATGAACAGCATTATCGCGAGTGCGCGTTCATGCCCGGAATCCACGTTAACGGAGGTTTGCGGCTGCATTGCCGAGGGGGCGATGACCGGAGCGCGCGGGAATTCCGGCGCGATCCTGGCGCAATTTTTCCAGGGCCTGGCCGAGGGCGCCGGCGGGCGTGAGCGGCTTTCGCCCGAGGAATTCGCCCAGGCGGTGGCGACCGCGGCGAAGCGCGCCAGGGAAGCCCTGGCCGCTCCCCGTGAAGGCACGATCCTCACCGTCATGCAGGACTGGTCCGATTATCTAAAGCTCCAGGCGATCGGGGAGAAGGATTTTGCGCATCTCTTCCGGGATGCCCTGACCCGGGCGAAGGAATCGCTGGCCGATACCCCCAACAAGTTGCAGGTGTTGCGCAAGGCAGGCGTGGTCGATGCGGGCGCGCAGGGATTCGTCCATCTGCTTGAAGGACTGAGCGATTTCATCGACTCGGGTCGGGTCGCCGCCCTCAAAGCCACAAGCCATGTCGCCGAAAAGATCCGCCATTTTCATTTTCACAAGGTCTCCGATGAGATCCGCTTCCGTTATTGCACCGAGTGCCTGATCCAGGGGGAGGCGCTGGATCGCGGCCGCATCCAGGAGGCGCTGCAAGCCCTGGGGGATTCGCTGATCGTCGTTGGCGGCGGGCACAAGGTCCGCATCCATATTCACGCCAACGAACCGCAGCAGGTCTTCGACCTGGCGGCCACTTTCGGAGCGGTGCTGCAGACCAAGGCCGAAGACATGAAAAAGCAGCACGCGGAGGCCACCCAACAAGCGCCACGGCGTGCCATCGCCCTGGTCACCGATTCCGCTTGCGACCTGCCCGCCGAGTGGATCGAGAAATATGATATTCATACGGTGCCGGTGCTGATTCAGATTGGCGAGGAAAGCTATCGCGACCGTGAAGAGATCAGTGCCTATGATTTTTACACGATACTGGAGCGGGACACGCAGCGGTTGCGAACCTCACAACCAACGGTGGCGAGCTTCCTTACCCTCTATCAACAACTCGCCGAGCGCTACGAATCGATCCTCTCCATTCATCTGTCCGAGACGTTGAGCGGGACCATCCAGGGAGCGCGCACGGCGGCGCGCCAGCTTGCCGAAAAAATACCCATCACGGTGGTGAACAGCCGCTCGGTCTCCGCCGGGCAGGGGTTGATCGTCCTGGAAGCGGCCAGGATGATCGAGTCGGGAGACTCGCTGGAGGAGATTCGCGAACGGATCGAGGAGGTGGCGCTCAGGACGCGTCTTTTCGTGGCCATCCCCACCCTGAAGTACCTGATCCGCAGCGGCCGCGTGCGCAAAAGCCAGGGATTCCTGGGCACCTTGCTGCAGATCAAACCGCTGATCTCCTTGAACAGCGAGGGGCGTGTGGTCGAGGTCGCCAAAGTCATCGGCCGGAAACGGATCGTGCAAAAATCGGTCGAGCTGGCCCTGAGCTATGCCCGCCGGATTGTGAATCCTCGCTTCATCGTGGTGCATATGCTGGCGCAAAATGTGGGGGAGGTGATGCGCCGCCAAATTGAGCAGGAGTTTGCCGGGATCGAGATCCCCGTCCTCGATGCCTCGCCGGCCCTGGGACTGCATGCAGGTATCGGGGCAGCGGCGATCGCGGTTCTCGGGGATCCCCGGCCGGAATAATTATTATCGGGAGAAGGTGTCATGGCGGCCGAACTTGTTATCCTGGTGCTTGCGTATCTGATCGGCTCTTTTCCGACCAGCATCATCGTCGGAAAACTGTTGCGTGGCATCGATATCCGGGAGCACGGCTCCGGCAATGCCGGCGGGACCAATGTCTTTCGGGTGCTGGGCTGGAAGCCCGGACTTTTTGTCACACTGACCGACGTCCTCAAGGGATTTATCGCCGCCTATTGGCTGCCGCAGTGGATCGCGCCGGCCGACGCGCACATGCCCCTGCTGCAGCTGGGGGCGGGCGTCGCGGCGGTCCTGGGACACATCTGGACCATCTTCGCCGGCTTCCGCGGCGGCAAGGGCGTAGGGACCGCGGCGGGCATGCTCCTCGCCCTGTTCCCGCAGGCGGTGCTCTACTGTGCCGTGATCTTTGGAATCGTGCTGCTGGTGACGCGCTATGTCTCGCTCAGTTCCATCTCCGCGGCGATCATGTTTCCGGTCGTGCTGACGATCTTTCGCTATGGGCTGCAGCGCGAGGTGCCGCTGCCATTGTACCTGTTTGGTTTTCTCGTCGCGGTGCTGATCGTTTACACGCATCGCACTAACATTGGACGGCTCCTCAAGGGGACGGAAAATCGCATCGGCCGGCCCAAAGCCTCCTGAGCGGCTGCCGTGAGCTCTGTAAAACCGACGCGAGCCGCGACTGCGGTCATTCTTGGCGCCGGCCTGATCTCCATCTCGCTGGCCTCGGTGTTGATCAAGCTGTGCCCGGCGCCTCCGTTTGCGATCAGCAGCTACCGGCTGTTGATCGCCGCCCTGGTCTACCTGCTGATCGCACGGCTGCGCGGCCGGCCCGTGTGGCAGGCCTTTTCCCCCGCAGCGCGGCGCTGGGCGTTGCTCTCCGGCGTGTTACTCGGCATCCATTTTCTCGCCTGGATCTCCTCACTGCGCTATACCTCGGTCGCCGTTTCCGTGATCCTGGTGCAGACCTTTCCTGTCTTTGTCGTCCTGGGCAGCTGGTTCTTCCTGCATGAACGGCCGAGCCGCCTGACTGCTGCGGGCATGATGCTGGCCCTGGCCGGAGGGGTGATCATCACTCTGGATGCCGGCCGCACCGGGGAGGTACACATGACGGGCAACCTGCTGGCGCTGACCGGTGCGCTCGGGGCGGCGGGATACTATCTGATCGGACGCAAGCTGCGCCACGAGGTCGATACAGTTCCTTACGTCGGTTTTGTCTACACCGCAGCGGCGCTGATCGCCCTGGTGGCGACCCTGGGCAGTGGCGTGGCGATGCAGGGATTTACCCCGCGCACCTGGCTGCTGCTCCTTGCCATTGCCCTGCTGCCGCAGGTGATCGGACACACCAGCCTCAACTGGGCTCTGAAGCACTACTCGGCCACAACGGTTTCGATCATGACCCTGGCCGAGCCTGTGGGCGCCACCCTGCTGGCTTTGCTCATTCTGCATGAGAGCGTGGGGGGGCAGGCGCTTCTCGGCGGGGCGATCATTCTGGCGGGCGTCGCCCTCACCCTTCTCGGCGAGTACAGTCGTCGCCGCGGCGGCGCGGCGTGAGCGGCCGGCGGATTTTTCTCTTGTGATTCAGCAGGAATAGCTTTAAATTATATTTTTAATTTAATTGCGGCCCGAAAATGAAACGAATTGCCTACCTGCTGGCCCTGGTCAGCCTGCCCGGCCTCCTCGCCTGTTCCGGCAGTCGCCGGCTTTCCGGCACGGCGCCGGAAATGCGCTCGTACAATCGCGAGGCCATGCGCCATATCATCAACGGCACGATCGAAGATGTCCTCGGCGACCCCAAGAGCGCGCTGGTCGAATACCATCAGGCCGCTGAGATCGATTCCGCCTCCACGGGCATCTACCTGGCTCTGGCGGAGAACTATTTCTATCTCGAGGAATTCAACTCCAGCATCCGCATGGCCCGCAAGGCGCTGCAGCGGGACAGTAAAAACCGCGATGCCCTGGAACTGCTCGCTGCCAATCTTGAGAAGCAGCGCCAGTTCGTCGAGGCCGCCCAGGTTTACGATCAAATGGACAAGCTGGCGCCGAATAACCTGGAGACCCTCTACAGCCTCACCACCCTGCAGATTATCACCAAAGCCTACGACAAGGCCGTGCAATCCTACCATCGCCTGGTCGCGGCCGGATTGACGGACGCTGAATACCGTCTGCGCATCGGTCACCTCTTTTTTCAGCACCAGGCCTTCCTCCAGGCCCACGCCGTCTATCAGGATGTCCAGCAAAGCAATCCCGATTTTGAAGGCGCCTGGCTCGCGCTCGGGGCGCTGAGCAAGGCGCAAAAGGATACAACCGAAGCCATCCGCATCTACCATGACGCCCTGCAGCGGCAGAACGGCTTTGAGGAGGTCAAGGCGGAACTGCGACTGCTCTATGAACGCAGTGGCCGCATTGAGGAGGCGACTACCTTGTTCCGCGAGCTGGTGCGGCGCGATTCGACAAATCTGGGCGACAAGATCCAACTCGGGCAGTACCTTTTCCAGAAAAAGGATACCCTGGCAGCCGTCCAGTGGTTTGAAAAGATCGTCGCCGAACATCCCCAGAGCGAACGCGGTTATCTGGCCCTCGGCGCCCTGCGCCGCGCCCAGCACGATACCGCCGCGGCCATTCAGGTCTATGAAACCGCACTCCAGACCAATCACCTTTTCCTTGACGCCCGGCGCCGGCTGCGCGATCTCTATACCGCACAGAACCGCTGGACAGACGCCATCGCCCTCTATGAGTCGCTCACGGATAACGACTCCACCTACGTCGGCGCACGGATCGAGATCGCCAACCTCCTGACCCAGAAAGGCGATACCCTCAAGGCGATCGCCGCCTGCCAGGAGCTGGAAAAGGCGCATGGCGACGACTGGCGGGTTCCGGTCACGCTCGGCCGCCTCTTCATGGTGCGCCGGGACTACCGTGAAGCCCGGATCCGTTTCGACAAGGCCCTGGCCTTGCGCAAGGACCTCTCGCTGATCTGGGTGCTGGCGGGCGTCAATCTGGCGCAGATGGACAGCCTGCGCGCAGCGGAGAACCATTTTGCGGCCGCCATTCAGCTTTTCCCGGAGGATCCGGAAATCAATTATTATCTCGGCTTCATCAACAATCAACTGGGCAAGCATGACCAGGCGCTCCGTTACCTGGAAAAGGCCTATGAACTCGATGGCAATAACATCCAGACCATGCTGGCCCTGGCGGCCCTCTATGATGAGGTGCAGGAGCCCGATCGCGCCGCCAAACTCTACGATGCGCTCCTCAAGGAGAATCCCGAAAGCGCGATCGTCCTCAATAATTATGCCTATCATCTGGCCGAACGCAACCTGAGGCTGGAGGAGGCGCGCGCCATGGCCGAGAAAGCGCTGCAGCTCGATCCGGAGAATGGCGCCTACTGGGATACCCTGGGCTGGATCCTCTTCCGGCAGGGGGAGCTCACCGCGGCGCGCGAAAAGGTGGAAAAAGCGGTCGCCCTTTCGCGCACATCGGCGGAGGTCTGGGAGCATCTCGGCGATATTCTCGTCCGGCTCAATGAGAACAAGGCCGCGCGTTCAGCCTATGAGCAGGCGCTGGCGGCCGAGCCGGGCCGGCAGGAGGCCCAAGTGAAACTGCAACAGTTGCTGCAGCAGGAAGTGAAGCAGTAGTCCTATGGCCGTGTGTACCGGGAGCGCCTTCCTGCTTATGCGGCGCCGGGGAACCGGGGTGATGTTCCTGTTCGGCCTGATCCTGATGAGCGGTTGCGCGGCGCTGCGGCCGCCCATGCTTTTCCCGCCCGGAACCGAGTCGCCGGCGCAGGTGGCCGCCGCGCTCGAGCACAACTTTGCCCGGATTGATCATTTCCAGGGGCAGGGCCGCCTGTCGGTTTCATTTCCCGGTCGATCCGTCTCCGTGACGACCCGCCTGATCATCGACCGTCCGGATACCCTGTTTGTGCGCCTTGAAGCACTTTTCGGCCTGGATATAGGCTGGTTCTTTTCCGACCGGCATCATTACCGCTTTTACATTCCGATGGAAAACCTTTACGGCGACGGATCCGTGGACTCGGTGCAGAGGACGCATTTGTTCAAATTGGCGCCGGATTACGACCAGTTATTGAGCACCCTCTGCGGCCTGGAACAGGCGAAGGGACTGACCGGGGTACAGCTCGTCCGCAAGGAGGACCGGCTCATCCTCTCGGGACAGGGTCCCCTGGGGGAGCACACCTACTGGATCGATGCCCGGCGTGGCGTGGTCCTGCAGGGGCAGGTGTGCGATTCGAGCGGGCAGGTTCTGCTGCGGCAAAAGTTCGACCGCTTCAAACGCATCGGCGGGGTGCAGCTCCCGCAGAGCATCCGGGTAGAGCGGCCCGGTGAAAAACAGGCGCTCGTGCTTCATTATGATGAGATTCGTGTCAACCGGAACTACTCCCCCAGGGAGATCAAAACCAGAATTCCGGCCAGTGCGCGCAAGGCCCGTTGGTGAGGGGCCGGATGCGGGCGGCCGATGCGGAGCACGGCCGGATTCATGCCTTAAAGGAAGATTATGCAAGCCAGTGACCGACAACCGGGGATTGATTTTTCGCTGGTCATTCCCTGCTTCAATGAGTCCGAATCCCTGCGGGAGCTTTACCGGCAGATTTCTGCGGTTTTGCAGCGGATGCAGATGAGCTATGAGATCATCTTTGTGGATGACGGCTCAACCGATGCGTCAGCCCGGGTGATCGAGGAACTGCACCGCCAGGATAGCCGGGTTAAGCTGATCGAGTTCATCCGCAATTATGGCAAATCGGCCGCTCTGGCCGCCGGATTCCGCGCAGTTTCCGGCCGCTATGTGGTCACCATGGATTCGGATTTGCAGGACGATCCGGAGGAGATTCCGCATTTGCTGGCCAAGCTGGAGAGCGGCTACGATCTGGTCTCGGGCTGGAAAAAGGTCCGCCACGATCCGCTCTCGAAACGTCTGGCGTCCAAGGTCTACAACTATTTCACCTCGGTCTTTAGCGGCATCCGTCTGCATGATTTCAACTGTGGCCTCAAGATTTACCGACGCGAGGTCATCGCCAGTATGCGGGTATATGGCGAGCTGCATCGCTATCTGCCGGTCATCGCCTTTCGCAACGGCTTTCGCGTCACCGAGCTGCCGGTGCGGCATCATCCGCGCAAGTACGGGGTCTCCAAGTTCGGGATGGCGCGGTTTGCCCGCGGGGCCTTTGATCTGATGACCATCTCCTTCCTCACCCGCTATAAAATGCGGCCGCTCCATCTCTTCGGCGTGATCGGGTTTCTCTGTTTTCTCGGCGGTTTTTTCATCACGGTGCTGCTGGCCTACGAGCGTCTCTTTGCCAACAAATATCTCAGCAACCGACCCCTGCTTTTTCTTGGGGTGTTGCTGATCATTGTCGGTGTCCAGTTCTTTTCCATCGGTCTGCTGGGCGAGATGATCACATCGCTGCGCAAGGAGAGCGATGCCTTTTTGGTGCGCCGCTGCATCGGGTGCCCGGACAAATTTCCGGGTGCGGCGGAAGACCATTTCTTTGCCGCCTGAGCGGCCGTACGGAGAGGGGATCTGGAAGAGCGAATGCGGAGGCATGGATGAACAAGATAAGGATGGGCATTGCCGGCGTCGGCAAACTCGGGACCTTTCACTGCAATACCTTGAGCCAAATGCCAGAGGCGGATCTGGTCGGCCTCTATGACCTCGATCCGGAGCGGGCGCGGGAGAGTGCCGAGCGGTTCCGCTGCAAGACCTTCTCTTCCTACGCCGAAATGTTGGAACAGGTCGACGCGGTGGGCATCGCGGTCCCGACGACACTGCACCACTCGTACACACTTCCCGCCCTTGCGGCGGGCAAAGCGGTTTTCGTTGAAAAGCCTATCGCCGCGTCCATCGATGAAGCCGCCGCGATGGCTGCTCTGGCGGCGGAAAAACAGGCGATTCTGCAGGTGGGCCATATTGAGCGCTTCAATCCGGCGATCCGCGCCCTCGAGCACTTGCTGCCGGATCCGCGCTTCATCGAATCGCACCGCCTCGCCCCCTTCGATCCGCGCGGCACCGACGTCGCGGTGGTTCTGGATCTGATGATCCACGACATCGATATCATCCTCAGCCTGGTGCCCAGCGAGGTCAGCCGGATCGATGCCAGCGGCGTCGCGGTGGTCTCGGAGGAGGTCGATATTGCCAATGCGCGGTTGCAGTTCGCCAACGGCTGCGTCGCCAATGTCACCGCCAGCCGCATCTCGCAACGCAAGATGCGCAAGATGCGCCTGTTCCAGCGCGATGCCTATATTTCGATCGATTTCCTCCAGCGTCTCTCCGAGGTCTTTCGCATTGTCGCGCCCGAGGAGGGGCTGCCGAGCACCGTGGTGCTGGGGCAGATCGACAAGGGCAGCCGCAAGCGGCACATCATTTATGAACAGCCGCAGCCGCCCGAGGGCGATGCGATGCGTGCGGAGTGGCAGGCATTTTTGGCCGCGGTGCGCGATCATACGCGGCCGATTGTCAATGGCGAGGATGGTCTCAAGGCCTTGCAGGTGGCGGAGGAGATCACCCGGATCATCGCGCAGAATACACTGTAGCGGCGTGCCGGCGAACGGCACGAAGAGATGAATTTGTTTAAAACAGGACGAAAAGATGGCCTGGCGTGAAACCTTTTTCAAGTATCGCAGCTTCACCCCGATTCCGTTGATCCTTGCGGCCCTGATCCTGGCCGATACCACGGTCTGGAGTTTTTTTTCCGGACTGGCGGTCGCCCTTCTTGGCGAAGGAGTCCGCCTCTGGTCGGTCCGTTATGCGGGCAGCGCCACGCGTACCACCGGTGCGGTGGGCGCCGATGTTCTGGTGACCGACGGTCCGTATGGCCATCTGCGCAATCCGCTTTATCTGGGCAACTTTTTGCTCAGTCTGGGGATCCTGATCATGGCGTGGCCGTGGATGCCATGGATGATGCTGATTTTTATCCTGCTCTTCGGCCTCCAGTATGGCGCGATCATCAGCCTGGAAGAGGATTTCTTGCGCAACAAGTTTGGGGCGGTGTATACCGACTATGAGCGGCATGTTCCCAGCTTGCTGCCGCGGTTAACCTCGTGGGGCCAGGGGGTACGTCAGCCGACGCCGTTGCATAAAGCCTTGCGGACCGAACGCAATTCGTTGCAAAGCTTTAGTGCGGTGACGATTCTGATCCTGTTGCGCTGGCTGCTGCACTGAGGCCATGATGCCACCCAAGGTGATGCTCATTGCCGGGGAGGCCTCTGGGGATCTTCACGGCGGCAAGCTGGTCGCCGCCCTGCTGCAGCAACGGCCTGATCTCGAGCTCTTCGGCGTCGGCGGAGATCGCATGGCCGCGGCGGGCATGGAGCTTTACTATCATGTCAACGATTTGGCCTACATCGGATTTATCGAGGTGGCGCGGCACTATCTCTTTTTCCGCCGGGTTTTCAAACAGCTGGAGGAGGTGGTGCGCACGCGCCGGCCGGATCTGGTTGTGCTGATCGATTATCCCGGCTTCAATCTGAAATTTGCCCGCGCGGCCAAAGCGCTGGGGGCCGGCACCTTTTATTATATCGCCCCGCAGGTATGGGCATGGGGTCAGGGCCGTGCGGCCAAAATGGCCCGGTTCATCGATCAGATGGCGGTCCTGTTCGACTTTGAGGTCGATTTTTTTTCCCGCTATCAGATCAAGACCACCTTCGTCGGCCATCCCTTGCTCGAGGGCATGGAGGTCCCCTTTACCCGTGCCGAATTTCTGGCGCGGCACGGCTTGTCGACGGAGCACCCCCTGCTCGCCCTGCTCCCCGGCTCCCGCAACCAGGAGGTGCTTCATCTTTTGCCGCCCATGCTGGAAACGGCCCGGCGGCTGCGCGAGGCCCATCCCGGGTTGCAGGTGGCGGTGAGCCATTCGGCTACCATCGCCGATGCCCTGCTCGCGCCGGTGCTCGCTTCCGCTCCCTGGGCGACGGTGGTGCGGGATGATTATTACCCGCTGCTGCGCTTCGCCACCGCGGGAATCGTGGCCTCGGGCACGGCCACGCTGGAGGCGGCCTGTTCTCATCTTCCCTTTGCCCTCGTCTATCGGGTTTCCCCCCTCTCCTTCGCGATCGGCAAGCGCGTCGTCCGCATTCCCCGCATCGGGCTGGTCAATATTGTCGCCGGCGCGGAGGTCGTGCCGGAATTTCTCCAGGATGATGTCCGGCCGGAAAAGCTGATGCCGGTGATGGAGGAGCTCCTTTTC